>Ga0153946_1001006_pt1 | contig 12278 bp, 9 predicted proteins | sample TSNJ030MetaG_FD_104751 | JGI IMG/M metagenome (GOLD analysis project Ga0153946, IMG submission 104751) | Attine ant fungus gardens microbial communities from New Jersey, USA - TSNJ030 MetaG | ecosystem: Host-associated > Fungi > Mycelium > Unclassified | place: USA: New Jersey, Wharton State... | reverse complement strand
GAGAATCAGGAGGAATCAATTGAGTGAAATGTGAAGACCTGTGCTGTATATTACTTGTTATAGTCATTAAAAACCCGTTTCTCTAGAATGCTGTTGAGGGGTGGCTTCCGCAAAAAATACTCGCATTGGAAGCTAGAAATTCAAGTCAAACATACAGATTAACCTATTCAGGGAGTTCTCAATGGTGGTGTCGCACAAAGCCGAACGGGAAACTCCGTACGTCTGATTCTAATTTTGAGTTGTCCATTAGCAAGTTCGTAAGGGTCCACAATAAATGCGGGCACAAACACTAGAATAATGACACGATGGTCCACTGATGGCCGACTAGAACCAGTTTAGAAAAACTCTTCCGCGCCGTAGGGATGGGGAATGTTACACTGGCCTGAGACCACAATCAGCGTTTATAACTTCAATTTGGAAGCATGCCATAGGGGCGCCTTAGCGAAGCCCGGCTGGCTAAAGGCCCAAAGATCTGGCAAAGCACTGTCGCTGTGTCTAGGTTTATTACATCAATAAATCAATGGTCCATAAGCCGATGATCGAATGCCCCTTAATTTTCGCCTTCTTGTCGCTCTTGCCGACAGTCATGTCTGGGTCGCAACACCTAGAGTAGATCATTTTTGGATTCAATATTCTGAGCCGTTGCATGAGTCAAGTTAACACCAGCCTGTTGTTCTTTCTGTGTCTGGAATAGAACAAAAAGAAACACGCGGGAGAACAACGATCAAGGTTGCGATCTGATGGTGGTAGCTGAATAAGCACTGAACTGCATCTGTACTGCATCTGTACTGCGTCTGTACTACATCTGTCCGCATCTACCTTTGTCGACGCCTGACAATGAATAGCTCAGTCGTAGTTTTCGTTGATTATTGTCCACGACCGCAATTCTGGGGATAAAAATATGAGAGACCCTTGGTTTCTTGGTCTCCCTCTTGTCTTGTGCAGGACAGTCTCTCGGCGCTAGTTCACGTTTCCACATCAACGTTTCACCCATTCAGCCGACTTTGACAGAACGGACAACCTCGTGTCGTGTTATTTTTGTCACCCTGATCTCTTTCTGTGTGTGGAATTTTTACACGTTCAAGGGTCCTTCAGCTGGGCTATAACACTACAGCGCATTGTCTTTGCCAACGTCCACTATCGCTCTTCCCTTTGGAGAAAACTTCTACCACAATTACCAAAATGACCTTCACGGAAAGCCTTCATGTCTCCTCAACTGTCAATCCTCGAAGAAACGAGCCACCTTTGCGGGTCAAAGAATGCTTGAAAACGCCTTCAGTTCCAATTTTCTCTGTTGTCGAGAATCGACTCAGATACAATCCAGCTCACGTATATCTTGACGTCAATTTTGTATCTCATGTGCGGGGTCACTCGTATACCCTCTCCACCATCAATTTTGGGAGCTTGACAGGGGCCTCTTTGTTGAATGACGGGCTGCATGATAACCTTGTGGGGTTATTATCTCGAATGCCTGCCTCAATCTCCCCCTGTCTTCCCTTGGAAGTTCTTAATACAAGGGCGAAAGGTCTTGGAACATTCGCAACGTCATTCATCCCACCTGGTAGTTTCATTTTCGGCGAGCATCCGGTCATGCTCGCGCCTTACCTGCCTGGAGTGTCCGTCCCACTCGGGGATATGTACACCAAGATTTTTGAATCCCTTCCAAAATCGTCGCTTGCTCTCGTTAGTTCGTTAGCCACTTTACATCAGGATGATGGCAGATCCAAATCGGCTTCACTATCTTTCTACGAAAACGTCATGAAAACGAATTCGGTTGTCATCAATCTTCTGAATCCCACGGACGGACCTCATCCCGAGCTCCTGGCTCATCGTGCTCTATTCCTTCGTCTCAGCCGATGTAACCATAGTTGCGACCCCAATGCTACTTGGAGCTGGGACGCCCAGACATTGCGACTGACGCTTTCTGCTCTGCGTCCTATCTCACCACAGGAAGAAATCACTATATCGTACATTGTACCATCCAAGAACCAAGCTGCTCTGCGAGAAGAACTCAAAATCTCATACGGCTTTGATTGTATTTGTGAAAAGTGTACACTGCCGTCTCATGTCACAATTGTCCGTGCTTGCAACGTGGTTCTTGACAACTTGGCAGAGTCTACTCCTATAACTCTTGGAGCCTGCTACGCGGAGCGCGCCAAAACCAGATACACCCCAGATTTCCCGACTCTTGAAGAGTGGCTGGAGGATGCCACATTACCTGATGCCATGCTCATTGATGAACATAAGACTGCTCTTCACCGCATCGAACAGCAAAAGTTCGCTCTTTCTTATCACAAACACCTGCCCCTCGGAATTTGCACGCAGCTAATCGATCAACACGTGGAATCAATTGCTATGTGCTACGGTGCGTTGGGGGATATAGTGAAATTTCGCAAGTGGGTAGCGATCATGAAGGACGCAAACACACACCCTGAACATAAAGCCGTGTTCACTAAGTGGCTATCAAATCCTTCGTCTTTCCCTCTGTGGGGAAAGAGGAAACGAAAATCTATGTCGGCTCATCGATCCTGATGAATACTCCTAATGTGAATTACCGTAATTTACTTCGTATTTATGTACGTTTCAGAGTTTTAATGGTTATTATACGTTCAGATTTTCGGTATCATCGCGTGTGCAAACTCCGTTCTCTAGAGATCTGTCACTTGAAATTGTTTCCTGTAACATTGATCAGAAACCTGCTAACATAGTTCAAGTCATTGACATAAAAAATGCCTTACCATCATTTTTACCCTATTGGTCCAATCACTCCTGAGACTATGTCTATCTCCAGTTCTTTTAAGGCCTTCCTTCCTCTCGATACCCAAAATGCCTTGATTGCAGGATAGTTAAACCACAACTGATGTTCGACATCATCTTCCCCCTCAACTCTTTTTCCAGGGGAAGGCTCATCGACTTGAACTCTACTGGGCTCGGTCATGATCTCAGTACAACGACCAGCTTCCCCGGGAGATGGTATTTCAAGAGACAGCAAGGATACTTGTTTGGAGCCTGCCAAAAACATACCATCCTCATTTTCATCCCCAGACGTCTCCATCTTCTTCAGACTCTCGATAGTCTCATCCGGTTCCGTTTCATCTTCACTGTGGTCTTGCTCCATTGGCAACTGGATGAGGCCTCCACTCCGCATCCATGCAGCAACATTAGTCTCCCTTTTCGCCGCATCCAAGATTCCAATGACAGCCAACAAGGTCTCGTCATATGGTAAAGGATCTTGCTCCTCCAGCTTTTGCGTCGGCTGATCTATACGCTTTTTCTTCTCTCTGTCCTTCTTTCCCCTCCTTCTGCGTTTACGAGCTTTAGTGTTTCCAGCCCCAGACACTAACTCTGGAGAGTCATTCGCACCTGCCGAGAGAGCGGGGTCTTCTGGGAATTCTTTGGTTAGAGCGGGGTCTTCTGGGAATTCTTTGGTTAGAGCAGGGTCTTCTGGGGATTCTTTGGTTAGATCGTGGGCTTCCTTTTGACAGAACATTTCTTCAAAAGAATTCCCGGAGATCTTATCCGAGGATCGTTCTCGAGCCATCTCTAGTCTTCGTACAGATACATCATGCTTTCGCATCTGGATATCGTATTCTTTGAGGCAAAGGTGATTATAGGGTTGGAGATGAACTTTAAGTGGCGAGTCATCAAGAATCAGGGTAGTTTTCGCAGAATGATTCCGCTGCAACAATGTCGATCCTGAACCCTTAGAATCTGCTACAGAAATCGTGTTGAGTTCATTCCATGGTTTATTAAGATCTTTTGTCGTTTGTATTTTTCTGCCTGACGAGGAGGGAGAGAGAAGTACAAAAAAAGATCAGATCAAATGATTCTGGATGCCGAACTAGATGACACACCATAATCACCAGCAGCCAACCCCAGCCGATCTCGAGCCCAAATCGCAATCAACTCTCTTTTCATGACTCCAAAACATTTTTCTACCATGTCATCTACATTGCGAGGCTGGGCAGAGCTCCAAACCATCGTGTCCAACCACTGTTTTGTACTCGGATGGAATAGATAATTGCAAAATGGAACGAGATATGGTCGTGGATGAGCAGTACGAACTGATCGGGGTTGCGAGGGACTGAATATACCTTCCTCCGTAACGCCACACCCTGAGTTACGCCGTGACCGGTGTGGACTGCGATAAAGCAGTGTACCGTTCAGATCCAGCACCAAGAGCTTCCTGGTAAGCCCTTCCACACCCCTCGTGGGTCCACCCAGCGTTTCGCTCTTCTCAGCAGAGATTTTCAGATATTCCTCACTTGGGCCTGAATTTCTCTTCATAGATAGGTCCGGAGGATCTGTTTTCCGTGTCAAATTATTGTGTTGTCGGGATCGTGACATGAGGAAGCCTTCAGTGGCTACTTGTCCAGCGTCAGTAAGAGTACTAGAGGCCACTGCAGATGAATGGTATGACTGCGTCTGTTGTCTATTGTTGGATACTCTGGAGGTGCGCCCGTGACGACTACGAGCGTCAAGGTAGTTTCTGTTTCTTGAGAATAATATGTCACCGAAATGATTGTCGACAGGAGCCCCGTGATCAGAGTATCGTGACTGCCGATAACCATCGTAATTGTGATACCCCGTCCACCCATATGAAGAATCAGCATACCCTGAGCTCGCGTTCGCTATGTACCCTTGGCTGTCGGACCGTCGGTAGGGGTGGACATCTGTATTGTGCCACTCATCGTAACCATGGTGCCAGTTTCGGGTGAATCCCAGAGAATTGTTTTCAGCCCGAGTATATTGGAATTGGTCGCGACCCCCTTCTTCCTGGGGTCTCTGGCATGAGTACTGCCGGTATCGTGGTAGCCTGTGAGGTCGCATGACCCGCAGAAAGGCGGGAAAAGGAATGAGGACGAAGATTTGAATCAGTGTTGATGAGAGAACAGACAACTTTCAGATGACGTGTTGATACAAGTTTGTCCGCATGCTTTATTCCTCGGCGGCACTATGCTGTGTGTTTTTGGTGTGTTCAGCGATGACCACATCATCTGGACAAAAACCAGTATTTCATTAAAAATCTATAGACAGATTCCAATACTTTTGTTGATAATCACTAAAAAATTAACAAGAACGAGGCTGGAACACATATTGCCATGCAGAGAAGGAGCCCGAACATACAAGTCCCAAGGACTAAACCATTTGGCCAACATCAATTTTTGAGTTATGCGTATTACACTCAATAGATAACATATGAAAGATTCTATCTCAAGTAAACATCAGGAACAAACTTATTGTGGACGGCAATAAGTTTGAGTACTTGATAAAAGAGGAGAGAACCGCATGTCATGAATCCGTAAGCCGCGATTGCTACACATCTTTCGAGATTTGAACCCAATTTTTCCTAACGTGTTATATATAATCTTACTTCTAGGTATGTTCAACGAGCGGCTCTGTGATCTTCGGTGTTCCTAGGCTCATTCAGCGTACACCCGGAGCCGGTACCTGGTTTCGACCGTCTAGGTCATCTCTAGTCTTGTTTTGGCACGTCCTCATGTTCTGCAAAGTTGATAGTCTCGATCCTAGCTTGGTCCTCGCAAAAGTCAAAGTTCCGGCCTTTCAACGCATTATTGATAACTGGAATCATTAAAATCTCCTCTCCTCCGATCATGCACCCATACCATCGACCGGTCAGTTACTAATTTCGATGCTACTTCATATTTATGATGTGATTTCTGGTAATGGTTGAATCCCATCCAGCGTCGAGCATGTCGGTCGAATTTAAATGATCTCGCCAATTTCCCAACCCTTCCGACTTTGAGAGACCCTCTTCGTTGCTGCCGATGCTAGTGAATCTAGTGATGATGAATGTGAGCAAGTATTCTTTGATGTCTCCGAGTGCTCAGGCCATCGTGCAATACTGATGGAGAGTGATGACCGATCAAGAAAGACACATCAGACTATGATCCACCTCTTGATAAACGCGAACTGGAGAGCACGGATTTTGGCCATGTTCTCAGAAATTTCAAGAATGTCGAAGAAGGCGAGAAAAGCTCCACTATGATGGTCTAACATAGTGTTGGGCTATTGAAGGCGTTCCCGATGAATCAGAAAGGTCTAGACATACTATGGCTGAAGGTGATATGAGATGCTTCAGTCAATTCCCTGATGATTGCTTTGGTCTCAAGATAGTATTCCTTGGTACCTAGCACATAACTGAATGAGGAGGATGTAGACAAAGTCTGCTGGTAGATAGATGGAGTTGCAATACACGTGGTTTTAACCCGACAGAGATTTCATACGGAAATAACTTAAACGGCTATAAATTGCAACACAGTGAATGTGAGGTCGGTCTATGTCAGTACTTATGTCCCGCAACAAGGAAAGTTAGACGTACGAGTTTTACAACATGAGAGCCAAAGGTATCTAGTAGGGTGGAGATGAGGGCTGGGTATGAATTCCATAAGTGAAGGGAGCGTGTATTGTTCCGGCTTACGTTATTACACCATGACCCAGCCTCCTCTTGATGCAGAAGAAAGTGACGCTCAAACCCAAGATGCATTCCCTTCTGTCAAAGCTATCAAGGCACTAGAATCATACAGAAAGAAAGAGCCTCTCAAGAGTACGGTCTGTATCCCTCAAATATCATAAATGCTGATAGTTGTGCCTGCTCATAGTCGTCGTTCGCTTCAAAGCTGTCGGAAATGCCCCAATAATGAAACAAAACTTCTACAAAATTAATTCAACCAATCGCTTTCAGGCAGTGATCCAATTTCTTAGGAAGGAGCTCGGCTGGCAAACTGGCGAACCTCTTGTACGTATCCCGCAGCTACTTTGACGGCAAATCTGATAGTGTACACTAGTTCACGTATATCAATCTTGCATTCTCCCCCGCTCCAGATGATACCGTCTCTAATCTTTTCAAAGTGCGATTTTTGCTTCTTCAAAACTCAGATCTGCTGATTCTGGTTCAGATGTTCGCAACCGATGGACACTTGATAGTCAATTATAGGCATGTCCAACTGTATACATTAACCTTGGCATATCTTATCTTCGACTTCAAGCACGACTGCAGCGTGGGGTTAACGTTGAAGAGACTTAGACGCGTAGGTTGTGTTGAATGGTTGTAATGCAAGTTGCTCTTTCTTTATCTTTATCCTTCCCTCTGATTATTGATTTAGCTTATACTACCAAATGTACTTTACTTACTTGGGCCATCCCTCATTAAATATCAATCAGGCAAACGTGCAACAGCAAGAACATTCGTCAATGCAACACTATTCCACAACATGACCTTTTCTGCGCCAGATGAATTCCTTTGATCCACAAAAGCCTTGGTGCTTTCATCAACATCTGGATCAATGTAGCCATCCTCCAATTTGAGCAAGTCGTAACCAATCAACTTCGGCAGGTCTGAGCGTAGAACATTACACAGCCGAACATTGTTTAGGAGAATGGGTAGTGTGGAGAGTGGCAGCTCCATGCCAGAGAGTATTTCAAAGGTCTCATCTGAGACGAGAAAGGAATAATTCCACGAAATCCTGCTATAGGTTGGCTGGCAAGCACAGTACAGAATCCACGAAACTTGCCCTGATCACAGTTGGTACATTCATCCTTCGATAAAGTGCTCCCCTCCATTCGACCAAGTTCATTCTTGCCTTCTGAAGTTGCTCAAGGGCCATGTCAGTTACTTTCTCTGGCCGATAATCCAAGATTCTCGAGACCTCGCACATGTTCGGCTTCAATGTGCGTGGGGTTGTTGTCGATTAGGTAAATGTGGCGGTAGCTATAGAAAGGCAGTCGAAAACATAAAGGATGGTTCATAATTGTGCTGGCAGAAACTGCGTAGCACTCTGGATGCCTGGTCAGGTAAGTCCATGATTGGATTTTATGTTTCTCTAACTGCTTCTCTCAACATTTGGATCAGCGCCAAACGAGACTGACCAGATTAGGTTGGACCAAACACAGGGAGGAACGGAAATTTCATCATCGTGCTTGGAATGCCATGAATAGGATTATTTCTGTATAATGTGATAAGACGGACACAGCAAAATTGCTTTCAAATTTCATTCTATTCTTCAAATTGCCGTCATGTCTTTCCAGCGTGGGCACTGCAAAGCACAGAATTATGAGATAAAAGGCAAGGCCAGTCGTCACAGAGCCTTTAACAGTAATTATCCAGAATCCTGTCAGGGTGGGAGAGGTAATGATTTCAATAGCATCCCGCTTCTCTCTTTAGCACCACCACCTCGATTTATACATGGAGGTTGCTGAGAATATTCAGGCATAAAACCCATGTCGGTATACCTTTGTTCACCTACTACAAAGAGGTCGTTCTTCTCTCGCAAGGGGACCTCTCGAACTGATGAAGAGCAAACAAGAACAATGGCCATTTCACGAGAGCACCTGATGGATGTAGGAGATGTTTAATTCAGAAGGCCTAGGGGAGTCAGGCGATGGATGAAATGAGGCTGGAGTGACTGAGTCCCAAGAAGGCCTCACATCGGAATGTCAGGGGATTGGTAAAGAGAGAGAGAGGATCTGAAGTGTTCAATTCACAGAGTCCTGGCGATGTGAAGCGAGACCTTTGATTCTAATGTCAGCAGAGATACGGACGATTATGTTGTCATGGGTGCGCAGAAGAGTATTGAGATTTTGTTTGTTGGGTTGATTTCCCACGTATATTGATATTGACGAAATACCTCCAGATGTTCAATCTTTCCATTTCATGGAATATAAAAATAACTTCTCCAGATATATTCTTTACGCGTGTCAAACAAAATTTCCGACGTGTTCCTCCCCCTCTCCAGACAAAATACCTGGGCCGCTTCATTCATGTTCTTATATTTCTCACTATATTTCTTGAAGTGTACTTTTGCTACCACTTCATATGATTCAGGCATCAGTTTTGCGGCGGGCGTGATAGCGTGATAGCGTCTCCCTCAGGCAGAACATTTACCTAAGCAACATCCTCAGTACCCCTAGGCTCCATTGAGGACAAAATTAATGATCTTGTTAAAGCACTAGGAGTTCCATCCAAGGATATAGGCATCTGCTATTTTAAAGTCAGGATCATGTCCCTCTTGCTAGCTTGTGTTGAAACAATCGGGGAAGGGTTACAAATGGATAGCAACTACAAACAAAGCACACTAGCTATCTGAAACAATGAAACATGAAACAATAAGAACATACATGGCGGATATTTAGATTTCAAGTTGCCGCTGCTTTGCCTAAGTGTTGTGAGTGACTGCATGGGAGTTCTCGTGGTGATTTGTGGTAGCATGAGCTCTACGTCGTCGTCTTTAGTTTCACTATTCTAGTTCACGTCGGACCCTCATCTCAATCGACTAGATGCACGGAACTCAGCAATAATAGTTACGGCTCAAGGCGGACGATCAAATTTAAGAAGACATTCTAGCTGAGGATACATGTTCCTCTCCTGCCAACAGCTACACGAATACCAAGTCTACGGCGAGCAAAAAGTGCCAGGTAGGATATCATCTTAGCCGTCATGTTCGTGGCAAGCGTATCGTTCTTGCACTTGAAACCAGGAACAGGTTTGATGAGAAATATATCCTTGCTGACATTCATCCAAAGACTCAGCAAAGGAGGGTTTCGTTTTGATTTCCTCTAAACATTTTGTGTAGATGTTTGAAGATGCATACTTTGTATGTTGTAACCGAATTGATATTTGATCCGGGCGATGCCGACGTGCGACATTGTTCGTTCGTCATCAACACATGAACATTTGCTTTTCCTTTCATAGACAGGAACAGTCTGCCCAATCGGAAAAGAGTTACTGGGATACCTTATGTAGACAAGAGCGAGAAAATACGATTGAAGACAATGCTAATACTGATAGTTGACTGTGCTTTGAAAATCACGGATGCAGTACAGCGATAATGACTTCCAGATCAAACAATGTGCTTCCACATTTGCTTCGCCGTGCTTCTCACATGCCTAGACGCTGATTGTCAAGTTCCCACCCGGTTTAGGTCGTGAGGCAGTGTCACGATCTTGTTCTCATCATCCTACGTTCACAATATTTCTTCCTACTCACTCAAATGGCACGAGCTATCCAAGTTCTCGGTAAGTGTGACTCTTCCCATCGACTTCATCCATCAGTAGGCTTATTTGCATTCAGAATTTATTGGAAACTTGATGAGGAATTTCCACGACCCCTCGTTGTCAAGTACAAGACCGATATTCCCTTTCAAAGTCTTAAAGAAACATTTGACAACAATGATAGGGGTAAACAAAGGCTGAAACTGACCCAAAGATGGTGAGTTGACGTTTTGAATGCCCATGCAGTCTTACATGTTAATGCGACGTAGCATTGTCAAGGAAGGAAGTGACTTGAATATTGAAATTTACAAAAAACGTTCCCGGTGGCGGAAAACTATCCCCCTTGAGTGCACCTCAGAGGATAATGTCCTATGTAAAGCTACCATTAAGTTTGATGATTTGTGGAAACACTTGGTTTTGGAATCACAGAAGGAATCCAGATGTGAGTTGATCTTTGTCTCGATCGCTTCCAATATACTCAAGATACCTTAGCAAACTTCACGGTGGAATTCATTGATGCAGTATCGGGATTTCAGCTCTGGATTGACGTCGAAGTACGCATTTGATCACTATCATTATGCAGATTCCTTACATAAATTTGATCATAGGCCCACGGCAGTGATTTACGGGCACTGGGTGCGCAAATCAAGAGTACAATAGATAATTTGAACAACTTCAGGCCCATATTGAGTCGTCTTGGTTCTGCAAGCAATGGTGTTGGGATGTTTATCGAGTTCGGAAAGGCTATTGGCGGGGTAAATCATTCTTGAAAACACACCCACCCAGCATCTGACTCAAAGAGCAGCTAAATTCTATAGTGACAACAGTGTTTTCTTGCATCGATGTCGCATACCAAGTTGGCTCCTCTCTTGCTTTTAACACGGATAAGATGACTGATAGATTTGGCAGCATATCAAGGCCCAAGAAGAATCCTACAAATCAATGAAGAGCCTTGCAGAGAGCATCACATTGCTAGCGAGCCAGCTTGACAGGCTCAAGAATGTTCCGAACTCAGAGGAGCTGTGCCATACAATCAATGAGTTTCCGGGAATGATGGGAGAAGTGATAGATTTCATTCAGGAGTGGCTTGAAAATTGGACACGTACGTATGAATCCATGTGAGATGGATTTACCCTAATTCATTGGTCTCAGTCAAGTACATTCTCATTGCTGCTCAAAAGGACAAAGCAATCGAAATGCGGGACAAGCTTGACAGCTTCAGAGACAGATTTATGGTAGATCTCATGATAGAGATGCGAGTTAAGCAAGGTTTGTTGTTTGTGCTTCATACTGATTGACCAACTTGACTGATTTGTGGTATCAGATGCCATAGCAGATGACGTGAAGTCTGTGCATGCTGGCATTGCAAATCTCCAAGGTGGGCTGTCTATGCTTTCTGTTTAATGTTCGTGAAATAAGAATTTCATACCAGCAACTGCGAAAGCGGGCACTGAAAAGGAGGAGTTGGATGATTTAGTGAGAGCCCTTGGGGGAGATAGGCTCCCCCTATGCAAATCATGTATGGAAGGCACTCGACAAACCATTCTGCAAGAGATTGAAAACAAGGTCAAGAGTGCTGACAGCCATAATGTGATCTGGATAAGGGGACCTCCTGGTGTTGGGAAATCTGCCTTGGCAGCTAGCATTTCGACTCGACTAGAAGGCAAGGGCCGACATGTAATATCATTTCGGTTTGACCGTACGCAATCGACCACGATCACTACAGATGCCCTTTGGCGGGTCATCGCATGTGATTTTGTCCGCCAGTACCCATCTCTTCGCCAACACTTAGTCGAAGGCAGCAGAGGACATAATTCATCGGACATTGATCACCTCTTCAAATCACTCATTGAAACACCATTATCTGCACTGGATAATGTTCCCCATGAGGAACTTCCAGTGATTGTGGTAGATGCATTGGATGAGTGTGGTGGCCTCAGACACGACTCATCTGGCTGGGATGATTATGAAGGCCTCTTGCGTACACTCAAGCGTTGGGTTCAGGTAGACCACTTGAAGAAGTTCAAGTTGGTCATTACTAGCAGGCCAGAGAACCGTATCACCCAAATCTTCCCTGACTCCATCAGCACCCATGTCAATATCCCCTCCGGCAGTGATGTTAAACCAGGAGATAGTGCTTCCAACGACATCCGGGTATTCCTCAAGTCACGACTCGATGCGATGGGTGTGGATGAGGCATGGGTTGTACGGGCTATTGATCACTTGGTTCCCCGCGCTGGTGGAATCTTTATCTGGGCAACAACTGT
>Ga0153946_1001004_pt1 | contig 12288 bp, 12 predicted proteins | sample TSNJ030MetaG_FD_104751 | JGI IMG/M metagenome (GOLD analysis project Ga0153946, IMG submission 104751) | Attine ant fungus gardens microbial communities from New Jersey, USA - TSNJ030 MetaG | ecosystem: Host-associated > Fungi > Mycelium > Unclassified | place: USA: New Jersey, Wharton State... | reverse complement strand
TGATTGTGAAGGAGAAAACTAACGCCTAATCCGGCTGCCACCAGCTCGAACGTAGTGATCATCTGGGAGGGTTCATGTATCACCTGGGGGGTTATTCCGTGCCGAGAGAATAATTGGTCCACTTCTCGGCGCAGAAAAGAGTGTGTTGGCAAATAAATCAGCGGCTGAGAGGCCAGTACTGAAAAAGGAACTCTGTCATACCGGCACAGTGGACTGTCTTTGTGAAGCAAAGCATGAATCTCTCCCTGTAAGGTCTGTAAAACATTAAATCTATCTTCTAAATCCGGAAGAAAAACAATGTAACCCAACATGATACTGCCCTTTATGAGCTCCTCAAGAATACCGTGCGAACCTTTTTCTAAAATATGATACCGCACATCGGGGCACACCTTACGATATCCTGAAAATAGCAGCGGAAACAGAGTTCCTCCTATAATTGGGCTAATCCCAATCCGAATAACTTTATTAGCGGCCTTTCCTAAATCCTTCATCTGCTGCATAGTGTTGTTGACATCGGCCAAGATGTGTTTTGCTTTCTGGTATAGAATTTCTCCCTCGGTGGTCAACAGCACACGACGTTGGTTGCGGCTCATTAGCGTTACGCCAAGCTCCTCTTCCAAAGAACGAATAGATATGGTTATAGATGGCTGAGATACGTGAAGCTCTTCCGCAGCTTTTGTGAAATTGCCAAGTCTTGCCACGGTTTCAAAATATTCCAGCTTTCGTACATCCATAGAAGGCTCCTTACTATAACCACGCTACAATAATGCCTCAATTAATTTATAAGGGCATACTCTCCCTTATAAATCAGCCAGCTTCTTATAAATCAGTATACTATCATGGTAAGTATTTGAGCGCAAGGAGGAAAAAAGATATACTGTACTTGACAAGCTTCATAATGCCGGTATATTCTATAAACACATTTTTTTTAATAATTTCATTCCAATATAAAATTGAATTTATGATTCAGTCTCTGAGTCAATTATCCTAAGAGCTCTTAGCTTATGGATATAGACCGATAGGGTATGGCGGGAAACGGCCATGCCTCCCATTGCGGAACAGAGCAAGCGCTATTTGAAACAGTATCCTTGGGTCTATTGTCAAGATCCGAAGAGGCTTGCGATTCCTGAAATGGGGATCGCTTTTTTATGCCATAGGAAATTGCGTTGATTCCAGCGTTTCGCCCAGAAGCGCGGCGAAACGCACAAGGAAGCAATTTCCTAGACTAATCACGGAAAACAAATACGCGCGCAGCGCGTTTTGTTCTTATCCATATATTCAGTACTCGCCTATCATAATTTAAAGGCGATATACATAAGAAGGGAGAATTAATGTTATGAAAAAAATCACATCTTTATTTTTGCTGTTGATTCTTGTTTTGGGGATGACCTCGTGTTCATCCTCCAGTCAGAGCGCAGCCTCGGAAACCCCTGCCGCCTCAACACCTGAGGCTGCCACGGAAGCCTCGCCGTCAGAGCCGGAAGCCACGGAGCCTGAGCAGGATACCGCGGAGGCTCCGGAAAACCCGATAATACGGCTTTCCACCACGACCTCCGTTAATGATTCTGGTCTGCTTCCTTATCTGCAGCCTGCATTTGAAGCGGATACCGGCTATAAGCTGGAAATAACCTCCGCCGGCACAGGCGCCGCCATAGAAAAGGGACGCACCGGCGACGCGGATCTGCTTTTAGTACATGCTAAAGCCTCTGAGGAAGAATTTATAGCGGAAGGCTATGCCCCTGAGCGTATACCTTTCATGTATAACTTCTTTGTTATTGTAGGCCCAACCGACGACCCGGCGGGCGTCGCGTCCTCTGAAAACGCCAGCTCAGCTTTTAAAGCCATTGCCGAAGGCGGCTACACCTTTATTTCCCGCGGCGATGACAGCGGTACCCATAAAGCGGAGCTTAAAATCTGGGAGACAGAGCCGAACCCTGAAACCGACAAATGGTATGTTTCCGCGGGAGCCGGCGTGGGCGCCTGCATAAATATGGCCTCCGAGCAGCAGGCGTATGTGCTGACAGATAAAGCTACATATCTTTCTCACGAGCTAAAGGATACCTTGAGCCTTCTGTTGGAAAAGTCGGATGAAATGAAGAACACCTATTCCATGCTTGCAGTTTCACCCGATAAATGGCCGGATACTAATATTGACGGAGCCAACGCTTTTATTGAGTGGATGCTTTCTGATAAGGCGACCCAAATGATAAACGAATACGGGATAGCCGAATACGGCGAGCAGCTTTTCTTTGTCGAATAGCTGAGTTTATTCATACGGACGCTGGGGGATTTTAATGGGAACATTGCAGGAAATGCTTGCCCTGCTCTTCGGAGAAAACGGAGAGCTGAGACAGATTATAGGCGTTACATTGCAAATGAGCTTTACAAGCACTACTATAGCGGTATGCTCAGGCATACCGTTAGGCGCGTTTCTCGGCATTTCAGATTTTAAGGGCAAGCGGTTTGTTATGCGCATTGTCCATACGTTAATGGGCCTGCCTCCGGTGGTGGCCGGCCTTATTGTTTTCTTTCTGCTGTCGCGGTCAGGGCCGTTAGGTCAATACAAGCTGCTATATAGCGTCACGGCTATGGTGACGGCACAGGTCATGCTTATTTTTCCGGTCGCGGCCGGACTATCCGCCTCCATAGTAAGCATGCGGGCTCCGTTAGTAAGGGAAACGGCGCAGGGTATCGGTCTGTCCCCATGGACACAGCTCGCGTACATGCTTTATGAATGCAGGAAGCAGCTCTTTTCCGTTGTTTTTACAGGCTTTGGACGTGCCATATCCGAGGTTGGGGCCGCCCAGCTGGTAGGAGGCAATATACAGTATAAAACCCGGGTAATGACCACCGCAATAGTGCTTGAAACCAATAAGGGCAATTTTGACAAGGCCGTAGCCTTGGGGATTGTGCTGCTTATCATTGCGTTTATTATTACATCCGCCGCGCAGCTTCTTCAGGATGGGAGGCCTACAGATTGTTAAGGCTTGACCGTGTTCAAAAAAGCTATAAAGGACGCTGTGTTCTTAATATAAAGGAGCTTGCGTTTAATAAAGGAGGCCGTTACGCCATAATCGGCCCCAACGGCTCCGGGAAGAGCACCTTGCTCAGGGTTTTGGCCGGCGTGCTTGCAACCGATTCTGGCCAGGTGATTTATGAACAGGGTTTGAAGCCCCAATTGGGTTATATGCCCCAGAAGCCTTACGCATATGGCTTTTCCGTTCTCAGAAACGTCTCAATTGCCATTAAAGGGCAAATGCATTCAAAACAAGCCGCGCTGGAAGCGCTGAGGAAGGTCGGTATGGAGCGGTTTGCTCATGCCAAAGGAAACAGCTTGTCCGGAGGCGAAGCGCAGCGTGTGGCATTAGCCAGAATGATCGCTTTGCCAAGGCCGCTTTTACTGTTGGACGAGCCTACCTCAGCCACCGACATTGCCGGGAGTGAAAGCGTTGAAAACGCCCTGTTAGATTATTGCAAGCAGACAGGCTGCACATTGATCCTTGCAACCCATTCTCTAGCGCAGGCACAACGGGTTGCCGAAACCATTATTATGCTGGATCATGGAAACATCGCAGAATACGGGCCGGTAAACCAAGTGCTTTTTTATCCCCAAAGCGAGGAAGGACAAAAGTTTATACGACATTGGAAGTGGAGTTAAAATATAACAGCCCTTCGCTTTTGAAAGCGAGGGGCTGTTGTCTACTGCAATATTGGCTGACGGGCATTGATGTATAGGTTTATATCATCAACAATATATTGTCGTCCTGTTGTGTGCAAGGCCTCATAATAGGCGCGAATATAATCAATCACACGATAACGGTTAAATAGTTCAATAACCGCTTTGCCGGATAGATTCTCCGAGCTTTTGTATTCCTCGATGCAATATACAATGAAATTTGTCTTTTCGTCCATTGCTTACGCCTCCTCCGGGTAGGTAATTTGTCCTGTTTCCCGTTCTTCTCGGAACATCTCATACAGGGTGGGGACACTTAAATGCCACAGTTTTGTTTCATCCTTGTCAAGCTGCTCATACAGCTTTGAGGAATATAGCAAGGTAAGCGCGTCTTTTTCCGTCACGCCCATATTTTCCATGATGGCTCCTATTAAACGCGGAACGATAAATTCCAGCATTGCTTTAATTTCATTTGCCATTAACTCCGCCTCCCTGTTAAACTTCATAATGCCCTATGTATTTCAGGAAAGTCAGGGCTTTTCCGGTTGAAAATGTCATTTGGTTATACAAATCTTTGACCTTTAGTCGTTCGATGGTTTCCTCTTTTGTGATAATACCGGCTTCGTAAGCGATAAAGGTGCGATATATCGTATCGTTCGCTACGGGGCCGAAAATTATGTCGTAGGTTTCCCCGATATATTTACCGCTGCGATTCTCAAAAACGAAATCAAGCCAATCATAATCAGGGGACAAGAACTCTAATATGGCAAGCTCCTGTTTCAGCGCAGTTATCGGTGCAACCTCATACACGCTGACAAAGCTATTTTCACTTTCACGGCGATTCCCAACTTTTTGGGCGAATATTACTGCCTGTTCCTTGTTTGTGGTTGTATAAAACCCGCGCCCAAAATCCAAGGTCCTCTGCTGAGGTACGAGAATGGGTTTTTCAACAATAACGCTGCTGCCGTGGTACAACTCCATGATGTTCACTCTCCTATAAACTTTTGCGTTAGCGCGTGTTCTTCACGTAACGCTTTCAGCATTACCTCAATATGCTTCCGATGCTCAATTTGCGATTTTATTTCCGAAACCTTTTCGCAATCTCTCCCGATGTAGACGGAAACGGTCTTTTTACCCTTGCGGTATTGTAAATAGTAATATGGATTGCTTTTTACTGTTTTGCAGACTAAAGCGCCTTTTGGAAGCGAAATCAAAGCCTTTTCATAGTCGGCAATCATCTTTTCAATCCGGCTTTTTTCTTCCATAATGATTTGAGATAATAAACTCATTTTATAATCACCACCATTATAATTATAACCAGCTTTATCGAATCTATCAACAAAATGTTGGATAACAATTCCGGGAGTGATAGCGTTGAAGCGAGGAGGGACAAAAATTTATACGACATTGGAAGCTGACCTAAAACAAATGGACAAACACAACATCACCCGCGGATAGTCCTTCCCGGTCTCTCTCTATCGTAAAATAGCCGTCCGCCCTGGTAAGGGTGGTAATCAGGCCGGATTTTCCAAATACAGGTATTGCGCTGTACCCGCCGTCTTCCTGCTTGAGCGTAACCGGATAGCATGTAGACTTACCCGGCGACGAAGGCACGTTAATAGATACGCGGGCCGGAATGGCGGGAGGCTTTACGCTTTTGTTCAAATGCCTGTTCAAATCGCATAGAAGCAGCTCAAATACCATAAAAGCGGATACGGGGTGGCCGGGCAAGCCGACCATCAGGGTTCCGGACAGCTCGTCATAGCCCAATATTGTGGGTTTTCCCGGCTTTAACGCAATCCCATGGGTAAAAACGCCCGGGCTGGATATCCGATCAATCACCGCCCGCGTCATGTCCTTCTTTCCTTGGGAGCTTCCGCCTGATATGGCTACAATGTCGCTGATACTCATAGCTTCTTTTGCGGCATTTACCAGTTTTTCCTCATCATCCGGTATAATCAAGTTTTTTACCACGGTAAAATCGTTTTTTTCCGCAAGCCCTTTTAACGCGAAGGTATTGACGTCTCGTATCTGTCCCAAATGCAGCGGGGCCTCGGGAGACACAAGCTCATCTCCTGTGGATATAAGAGTCAGGCGCAAAGGCTTATATACAGGTACATTAACGACGCCGGCCGCCGCCAAAACTCCGACTGCCTGGGCTTGAAGGCGTTTGCCCCGTTCCAGCAGCTTATCTCCTTTTTCGGTTTCTTCCCCTATTTGAACTATATTCTCTCCATAGGTGGCGGATGTGTAAAGGGCAATCCCCTCTTTCCCAAATTCCTCGCTGTATTCTACCATTACAACGGCGTCCGCCCCTTCCGGCACCATGCCTCCGGTGGGGACATATACGCACTGACCGCTGCCAATAGGACAATCAGCGGCCTTGCCCATCTCTACCTCTCCGACGTATGTTAAAAAAACAGGTATGCTTTCGCCCGCGGCCGCCGTATCCTTTGATAAAACGGCATACCCGTCAACCGTGGACCGGCGAAAAGCCGGCATATCCTCGGAGGAGTAAATATCCTCCGCCAGTATTCTTCCAAAACAAGCTTCCATGGATATGATTTGCCGATCAAGCTTCCAAGAACCCACATAATCCAACAGCTTTTGCCTTGCCTGCTCAACACTGTCTACTTTCAGCAGCTTCATTTTTTATACAACTCCGATCAATATAATTGCAAAACATTAAATATTAAACCGAGAATACGGTTGATAACAATCAAGACACACTTTTTTCCCTTCCTGAAGCCTTATCATGTTTTCCGCGGTTATCTCGCCGCAGCATTCACAGCTAATAGACTGTAAAATCCTTGCCGGCTCCGGCAGGGCAAAACCAACCTCTTTCACATCGAACAACTCAGATGGCTCACGCTCAAATAACCATTTAAAGCTCTCCTCTTTTGTTTCCATCCTAGGCCGGCCGCGCAGAACAAGACGCGCTGAATTGCCGCTTCTTCGGTCAAAAAATGAAAACGCCTGTTTTCCGCGCATACGAAATAAAAGATTTCCTTTTCCGACGCTGCAGCCCAATATTACCTGAATGGCATCCGTTCCACAGGCATCGTTTTCAGCAACGCAAACAATTTCTTCGTCTGTCGAGAAGCTGACGCAAAGCAGCTCAATAGCAAGCAGAGCAGCCTTATATCCAATTGCCAGTCCTCCGCAGCGATGCCCATGAAATGCTATGCATTTTTCCCAAAGTTCCATTTTGTCCATACATTCAACACGTGTGTCCTTAACCATTTTTTCACCTCGGTTTATGCAATTTTTTTATATTTTATCATACTCTGAATACAAAAAGTATCCCCCACTCCTTTCCGTCATTGCGGGCTCGACCCGCAATCCCCCGCCCCCTTCCGTCATTGCAGGCATTGGACGGGGTGGATGGCTATTGCATTGGTCGAAATTCATCTGAAATTTCACGCGGCGCTTGTATTTTTATTGAAAAAACCTTAAAATGGAAGCAAATACATCATGTCAAACAGCAAAGCAAAATACCCACATCCACACCGAGCAGTCAAGCGTATAGGTGGTAATAAATGATCCATAAAGAATACCTAAAATTGAAAACGTCGATTCCGCAGATATATCATGAATTATTGCCGCGAAAAAATATTACGGCAGTCATAGACCGCGCCTCTTTGGATGAAGCGGTCTGTTTTATCGCGCCATACGGATGCGGAAAGACCCTGGCGGTGGTATCATGGCTGAAAGAACGGGGCCGGAATGCCGCGTGGGTAACCCTTGACGCCGCGGATGATTCTGAGACGGCCTTTTTCGCGACCTTATCGGCTGCCGTTATGCGGCTTGCCGGATGGCAAGGTATTGCAGATGATATTTTGTCCGACCCCAAATACATAGAAGGTCCGCTGGATTTTTTATGGGACACAATCGAAACAGCGGAAAAAAGCGGCTGCGATAAAATTTTGGTTTTGGACAGTCTGTTCTTTATACGTACTCCTTCACTGCTTCGTTCAATCAAAGAGCTAATATCGGCGCTGCTTGGACGCTGGCGTATCATTATTACCAGCCGCGCGGACTTGCCGCCCGTGTTTAACGATTTGATTCTTAAAAGGCGTATTTGTCTGATAACATTAAAAGAGCTTTGCTTCAGCACGGAAGAAACGGCTGAATTTTTCAATCTTAACGGGTGTCCCGCTTCTCGGCAGGATATAATGTGGATACACTGCGAAACGGAAGGATGGCCCGTCTCGCTTAACGTTATTCTCACCATTTCCCGGGGCGGCCCTGTTGAATACGGCGAGGCAGCCCGCGAATATGTCACCGGGTTTTTCGAGACAGAAATATGGAGCGAGCTTGACGATAGCATCAAGGATTTTTTATTGAAAACCTCTATTTTGGATACTTTATCTCCCTCCAACTGTAATGCCGTGACAGGTATCGGCTCAACCACCCCCATATTAAGATGGCTGTTCGTAAACGGCTTATTTATATCGCGTCTGAATGAAAGCAAATACCGGTATCAGAATGTTTTCCGGGCATTCCTGCGATATAAGTTTAGAGTATCCGGCCTTTGTGAAAAGGAGCTTTATAAAAAAACGGCCTGGTGGATGTTTGAAAGGATGGAGTATGAACAAGCGTTTCCCTATTTCTTCAAAGCAGGCGATATGTACGGTCTCAGCCGGGTATTCAGAGTCATTAATTCAGCGGAAATGGGTTTGGAAAGATATCTGGAGCTGACAAGCTGCGTCACATCTTTAAATGCGGAGGACTTGCGCGGTTATCCGCTGATTGTCGCCAAGATGGCGCTGATTCATTACGCGCTTGGCAATATTGCGGAAATGCAGCGCCTTTACGATATATATCTGGAATGGATCGAGCCCGGAGAGCTTGAGCTTTCCCCGGAGGAGTACGCTGAGTGCGTGTGGGAGGCCGGGTGGCTCAGCTACATCAATCCCGCCGAACCGATACTCGGTAATAAGCATGAGGAGTGGTTCAATTACGCGGAATACGACCCGAGCCTGCAAACCTTACACCACTCCCGAGCGGCTATTTACAGATTCCCATCCATACTGCGGGGCGTACGGGATTATTGCCCGGTTCTGGATATCCTTGAAGATTATGTTCAACAGAACAAGAACACAGGCTACGGCTCGGTCAGGGATGAGGTTTCCCAGTGGCGGCTGGAAATGATAAGGGCTGAGTATGCCTATGAACTGGAAGATTTCGCTAAGGCCGAGCAACTAATAAAAAACATCTTGATCAAGGTTGAGGATAAGCAGTTTACAGACCTTTATTTTGTGTGTATTGCCCTGCTTGTTAAAATTGTAAAGGCAGTGCATAGCCCTAAGGAAATCGGCGCCCTAATGTCACGGCTGGAAACAACAATTTTGAAAAACGGACAAACCTTTCTGCTGCCGCAATTCCATGCCTTTGAACTGCGCAACAGGCTGGCGGAAGGGATACCGGGGCAAACCGAGGCTTTTGAGAAAGAAAACAAGACTTATGCGGAAAAGCCTTACTTTTATCTGCTTTACCGTCACATGACGCTAGTTAGGGCGCTGCTTTCCACCGGAGATTATAACGAGGCTGTCATGATTTTAGGAAATATGGAGCGGCTATGTCACCAATACAACCGAATCCTGGATTTGATAGAGGTGAATATTTTAAAAGCCGTTGCCGATTACAGGCTCGGCAACGAGGATGGAGCCTGCCTTCATTTAATGGAAGCCCTGGACGAAGCGCGCAAATACGGATTTATCCGCGTCTTTTCAGACGACGCGAAAGACTTGTGGCCCATATTGGAGCTGGTAAGTGAGAATATGAGGGACGATTACATAAAAAGCATTATCATTAGCTGCAAAAAAACGCTGACTCGCGCCGGAATCAGAATCCCCCGGAAAAACCACTCACAGTTTGGGCTTACGAAAACCGAGCTCAAGATATTGAAGACTCTCGGCAGCGAAATGTCATACAAGGAGATCGCGCTGGACAACGATATAAAAATTTCAACGGTTAAAAGCCATATTCGATCCATTTATTCAAAGCTTGATGTGAGCAACAAAACATCCGCCGTAATAGCGGCAAAAAGCAGAGGAATCATTGATTGACGGCGAATTTACGCCTTTGTATGAGAGAAAAACTAAAATACTCTAAAAAGATTATCTTTAAATTACATGATGAGGATAATCTTTTTTCTTTTCTCACCCTTTGGCTGATGTGCTTGCTTCTGTTTTGAGATATCATAAATATAACCCAAAATTGTGTCATTGAGGTGAGCTAATTGAAGGAGATAAGAACAAAACGCGCTGTGCGCGTATTTGTTTTCCGCGATTTGTCTAGGAAATTGCTACCGCATGCCTTTCGCCGCGCTTCTGGGCGAAAGGCTGGAATCAACGCAATTTCCTATGACATTAAAAATCTTGATGAACTGATGAATGGGCTTAAAATGAGGGATAGCATTCTGGATAATTTAGAGCTTGCTATCTACGTAACCGATTTAGCGACAAACGAAATCGTATATGCAAACCCGATGACGCTGCATATGCATGGAGCCGAAGAACTAGAGGGTAGAATCTGTTGGGAGGCCATGTGGAACGAGAATAAAAGATGTGAGTTTTGCCCGATACCCCATTTGCTTAAGAACCCTGGTAAAAACTATCAATGGGAATGGGATATAGACGATAGGCATTTCCAGATGTATGACAGCATCATTCCCTGGGAGAAAGAAAGAGTTGCCCATATGCATTACAGAGTGGAAATCACGAAGCCGTTCAGCTTATGACAAGGATTGAGAGGAGGTTATCTAAAATGAGTAAATGTAAAGATAATTTAATTATCACAATCGGAAGATCATTTGGAAGCGGCGGTAGAGAAGTCGGGAAAATAATCGCGGCGGCATTGGAAATCCCATTTTACGATAAGGAACTGCTGGAAGTCACGGCGAAGGAAACCAAAGGCGTGTCTACAACATATTTAGAGTTGTTTGACGAAAAGCGGCCTAGCGGCTTTTTATACTCAATGGCCTTGAACCCATACCAAGTGCAAGGACAAGGAAGGGGTTACACTGGGGAAGGGATGCCATTGGATATGGTTTTGCAGGAAATTCAAACAAAAACGATTATGTCTGTCGCGGACAAGGGTCCATGCGTTATAATCGGAAGGCGCGCCGATAAAATACTCCGCTATAACTATGACATTGTAAGCGTATTTATTTCCTCGTCAATGGAAAAAAGAATCGCCAGGGTGTCCCAGAGAGACGGGCTGTCTGAAAAAGAGAGCAAAAAGGCGATTCAAAAAGCTGATAAGACCCGGCGGTCCTACTATAATTCCTATGGTGAAGGCGATTGGGGCGAAGCCGCCAATTACAATTTGTGTATAGACAGCGGGGCTATCGGCATTGATAACGCGGCGGCGCTGATTCTGGAGTATCTAAAACTGAAGGGAAAGCTTGTATAACGAATACGGGGCGGGCAAAGCTCTCTTGGTTTCTTCCCAAACAGGCTGCCGCGAAACTGCCAAAGGGCAGGACGCGGCAGCCTGTTTGCTGTCTATTACTCATATCTTAACGCCTCAATGGGATCAAGTCTGGCCGCCTTATTCGCGGGATAATAGCCAAAGAACACACCAATAAGCATAGAGAATAACACCGCTATAACGATAATCGCAATTGACGGGAACCCCGGAAAGCCAAGCAATGTGGAACCCAAGTAACCTAAAGTAATGCCGGCCGCTATCCCTATCAACCCTCCTATACCGCATATAATAATAGCTTCAACAACAAATTGTACTCTTATAGAAGCGTTTCTCGCGCCAAGTGCCTTTCTCGTCCCTATCTCTCTTGTCCGCTCTGTCACGGATACCAGCATGATATTCATGACGCCTACGCCGCCTACTATCAGAGATATTCCGGCTATGACGGCTACCGCGATGGAAATCGTACTCATCATGCTCGTAACCGAGGACATCATCGACTCCATACTCATTACGTCTATTTCATACTTTGTGCTGTTTTTATAGTAAGTGTTGAAAAAATCCTTTGTATCGTTGACCGCTTTCTCGGAATCGGCGTCTGTAGTCAGCATAACTGTCAAGTATTGATAGCCTTTGTCCTCCGAAGCCAGCTTCTTGCAGGTCGTAATGGGGATGTACAAATCGGTGCGTATATCCTTTTCAGAGGATGAAGAACCGCCCATCAGCATTGTCTGCTCATATTTATAAACGCCGACTATCGTAAATGTTTGAATGCTGTCATCCATGGTTACCTTGATTTCCTGTCCCAAAGGATCTTCGTTAGGTGAAAACATGTTGTTCACCAGCTTATCGGAAACCACAGCCACATACCGGTTGGATTTTATGTCGCCTTCCTTGACAAAGCGTCCGCTTGTCATATTTATATTGTTTGCCGTAACATATCCTTCATTCACGCCCGTTAAGCCAACGTTGGCGTACAAGCGCCCTTCCTTTGCCTTTCCGGAGCCTCCGGAGCTTGACAAGCTTATGGCTTCAACATTATTGCCGTAAATTTTCAGATATTTATCTATCATTTCATCCGTGATCAAATCGCTTTCATCTATGCTGCTCGTATTCGTCGTAGGCCCCCGTTCGTCTTCCTGATCCATTTCCTGCACATTGACCATGATATTGGTCGCGCC
>Ga0153946_1000999_pt1 | contig 12327 bp, 10 predicted proteins | sample TSNJ030MetaG_FD_104751 | JGI IMG/M metagenome (GOLD analysis project Ga0153946, IMG submission 104751) | Attine ant fungus gardens microbial communities from New Jersey, USA - TSNJ030 MetaG | ecosystem: Host-associated > Fungi > Mycelium > Unclassified | place: USA: New Jersey, Wharton State... | reverse complement strand
TTTAATCTGTAAGGAATGGGGCCGCCAAAAAATGGCTGGAAAAATAAATGCAGAACTTACAGACAGCCTGACCTCTCTGCTGGATGTACAGTCAGAGTCCATCGCCGAAGACCTGATGAAGAGACTGGGAATCGCTGAGTATAGAGAATACCTTCCCGATCCCTTGAGATCAGACTCTATTGTGGGCAGCATCACCGATTCTTTTGCGGAAGAAACCGGGCTGAATAAGGGGACTCCTGTAATTGCCGGGGCACTGGATACCTCTGCTACGGCAGTAGGTCTGGGAGCCATACATGAAAAGGATGTATGTGTTATTTTAGGGACGACTTGTGCCAGCGAGGTAGTAGTCCGCAAAGCGGCATGTAATTTCGGTGCGGAAAATACCCGATATGAAAAACATCCGCTGGATGATTTATTTGTAGAACTTCAGCCGACTCTGAATGGAACTCCCAACATTGACTGGATGCTGGAGAATATCGCTCTTACGAAAGACTTTAAGGAAATTGACAGCATGATAAGAGAAGTTCCGGTTGGATGCGAAGGCGTGATATACCACCCGTATCTCAGCGTAGCAGGAGAGAGGGCGCCGTTTTATCATCCTTATGCAAGAGCCGGTTTTTTTGGGATCAGTCAGGTGACAAGGAGAGAGCATTTAATCCGGGCAGTGTATGAAGGAATCAGTCTGTCTATTAAAGACTGTCTTAAGACGGTTGATAAAAGCGGTACGGTATTTCTGGCCGGCGGAGGAGCTAAGAGCCCGGTCTGGACTCAGATGATCGCAGATGTAATAGGCATGAAAGTGATGATTCCCGAAGGCAAAGAACTGGGAGCGAAAGGGGTTGCTCTTATGGCAGGAGTAAGTCTGGGATTGTATAAAAATTATGATGAAGCCATAAAAAAATCCTGCATATTTAAAGAAATATATGAACCTAATGAAATAAATGTGAAAAAATATAATCTGGTGTATGAGTTGTATGAACAAGTACGCATGGCAAATCAGGAATTGTGGGATTTAAGGCATCAGATGAATAAGAAAATCAGGGCGATGAATGAGGAGGAACAGTAGAATGAAGATTTTTTTTACGGCAGAATACAGTGAACCAGAACTGGCCCCCCTTTACGAAATGGGTGAAGTAATACTTGATGGCTGGGCCTTGGGACTGCCAAAAATGGATGAAGAGGAATTGATGGAAAAGACAAAAGAAGCTGATATTATTATAACCAGCTATGATGACATCACCAGAAAGGTAATAGAAAATGCTTCTAACTTAAAGCTCATTGCATGTACAAGAGCCACACCGGTAAATGTAGACGCAGGTGCTGCAAAAGAAAGAGGAATTCCGGTGCTTTATACTCCGGGACGCAATTCTGATTCAACAGCTGAAATGACTGTCGGTCTGATGATTTCCATCGCCAGAAAAATCCCTATGGCACACAAGGCTTTGAAAGAGGGAAATCACACTGGGAAACCAGACAGCAGAACAGAGACTAAAGAAAGATTGAGAGCAGATGTTATATGGGATATGGCTATGGATGCACCGTATATGGTATTCAAAGGTACCCAGCTCAAAGGAAAAACGCTCGGAATTCTTGGATATGGAAGTATTGGCAGAAAGGTGGGGCATATTGCCAGAGCTTTTGGAATGCAGCTGCTGATTTATGATCCTTTTATGGGAGAAGTAGAAATAGAAGAAATAGGAATACGAAAGGCATCGGAAGTTGAGCAGCTGATGGAGGAATCAGATTTTATAACCTGCCATATGAAAGTAACGCCGGAAACCACCGGGATTATAAACCGAGAAAGGATTGCGATGATGAAATCTACGGCTTATTTTATCAATGCATCCAGAGGAGCTGTTCTGGATGAAGAGGCAATGGTTGAGGCATTAAGGGAGAAGCGTATTGCCGGAGCGGCATTCGATGTATATGCAAGTGAACCTATTGTTAACAATCACCCTTATATTACAGAACTTGATAATGTAGTTATCACTCCGCACATTGCCGGTGCAACCGACGATGTGCTTGTAAACCATACGAAACAGATTACTTCGGATATAAAACGATTTATAGATGGCGATCGGCTTTTGTATCAATATAAATTTTGAGAAAAATATTCGGAGGTCAATATGAATAGAGAAAAAGCAAAATTAATGCAGATCGCAGTATGTAAAACTGCAAAGAAAATGTACGACAGCGGACTGGTAGCGGGAACCTGGGGAAATATTTCAGCCCGTATAGATGATGAATTTATGGTGATTACTCCATCAGGGATGGACTATGAACGGCTGATTGAGGATCAGATGGTACTGGTCAACATGAATACATTGGAATATGAAGGAGCATTAAAACCTTCCATTGAAACAATTGTTCATGCGCAGCTATATCTGAAAAGGAAAGAATTGAACGGAATAATGCATACTCATTCGACCTATGCATTGACGGTTGCTTCAGCCAGAAAGACAATTCCACCTATCTGTGATGACCAGGTGCAGATACTGGGCGGAGAAGTGCGGCTAGCAGATTATACAATGCCCGGAACGCAGGAAATGGCAGATACTATCATAAAAGCTATGGAAAGCAGACAGGGTGCTTTGATAGCCAATCATGGAGCAATTACAGCAGGCGTAACCTTGCGGGAGGCATTTATCGCCTCTCAGGTTCTGGAAAAAGCGGCAATGGTATATATAAATTCTCAGTTGATCGGAGGCGGGGTTAATATCTCGGACGAAGATGTAGAGGCTTTTCACGATTTCTTTTTAAATAAGTATGGGCAAAAATAGGAGGCGACAGTAAGTCGATTTAAAGCATTGGTAAAGGTGTAATATGAAAACAAAAAAATTAATAATCTTTGATATGGACGGGGTTATTCTGGACAGTGAGCCTCTGCATAAAAAGTCAAGAGAGATGCTCTATGAAGAATTAGGCATTCATGTACAGGATAAGATACCTAATCCAGTTGGGGAATCTTCCAGTGGTCATTGGCGTAAGGTGATTGCAGTGTACCGGATAAAAGAGGATCCCTATGCTCTTGAGGCAAGACAATATCATCTGGTCGCACAGCAGATAAAAGAAAAGAAAATTCCTGTTTCAAAAGGGCTATATGAGGTTCTCGACTGGTCAAAAAGACAGGGGATGCGGATAGGACTGGCTTCTTCCTCAACCAGAAAGCTGGTTGAGAAAACACTGCATTATTTAGAAATCAAAAATTATTTTGACTATATAGTCTGCGGAGATGAAGTGGATACCAAAAAACCTGCTCCGGATATATATGTTAATGTACTCAAAGAAGCCGGAGTTTTGGCCCGGCAAGCAGTAGCGGTCGAGGACTCTGCCGCTGGTGTTGAAGCAGCAAAAAATGCAGGAATCTTTTGTTTTGGATATTCAAATGAATCTTCTGGAAACCAGGACCTGTTAAAGGCAGATGTCATTATTAGCAATTTAGAAGAAATCCTGGTATTTGAGCAATGACCATGCAGAAGGAGAAGATGTGGATCCAAAAAGAATGAAAACCTAACATATACTCAATATTATGACAAGTACAAATTTAAATTTTAAATTGTCGAGATCAGCAGCTGTGGGTGGTAAGGTGGTTCTAAGCGAACTTTAAAAGGCGCGTTGCCCGGTTCGCGTGAATCACCTTACCACCCACAGCTGCGTCCCCGATAGTAAAAATGTTAAACATGTAGTCTTGACATAGTATTTATACTTGCATATAATGTAATCAGTTTAGAAAAAGAAAGTGGGATGTGTTTGTTAATTGTATCTATGATGGAAATTCGTTAATTTATGTAGTGGTACTGTAAGAGTCCGGAACCTTCCGGATGTGTCTTTTTAGTACCTGCATCCATGATAGATATGTCCTGCAAGCTAAGATTGAGCCTGTGAAGCAGCTATATATGGATGTTTCACAGGCTCTATTTATGCGGATATTCCATCATGTCGCCAGGCAGGACTTAGATATTAGTAAAAAGGGAGATACAATTAACATGAGACAGACATTTGAAATATTAGGATATCATCAGATTTTAGAACAATTACAGGAACATGCAAATACATTACAGGCGAAAGAACAGATTATCGCGCTGACCCCGCTGCTGGATGAGATGAAGCTGCGGAAACAGCTCAAAGAAACCACTCAGGCACGCGAGCTGCTGGAGGCGCTGGGAAGTGCTCCGGTTCCGTTGATGGAACGGATCGAGGAATTCCTGGATAAGACGGTCAGAGGTGATTTGCTGCTGCCGGAGGAGATTGAAGCGGTCGGATATTTTCTGGTTGCGGTTAAGCGGATGAAAGCTTATCTGGAGCGGGGGAAAGATCAGGAGAATGGACTGGCGTTTTACTGTGAGAACCTGATCTATCAGGAAGAACTGCATCAGGAAATTGAAAAGACAATCCGCGGCGGGAGAATTGATGATTATGCTTCGAATACTCTGAAGGACATCAGACGGCAGTTGAAGAATCTGGAAGAAAAGACAAAGTCCAAGGCAGAAAGCGTACTGCGGATGAGCAAATCATATACGGCTGATAATTTTATTGTCAGCCGTAACGGACGGATATGTATACCGGTTAAAGCTGCTTATAAGAAAAAGGTACCGGGAAGTGTGATTGAACAGTCATCTACCGGTGCAACCCTGTTTATTGAACCGCAGGCAGTTACAAAGCTGCGGGATGAATTTGAGTTATGTAAGATTGAAGAAGACAGCGAAGAACGGAGAATTCTTTATACATTGTTAGATTTGATCGCTTCTCGTGAAGCAGAGCTGCGGGAAGATATCCGGGTGATTGTGAAACTGGATTTGATCTTTGCAAAGGGAAAGATGAGCCTGGAGATGAATGCGGTGGAGCCGCAGATTAATCTAAATCGGTATATTAAGTTGAAAAGAGCAAGACATCCGTTGCTTTCGCAAGAGGAATGTGTACCGCTTGATTTTGAAATTGGAAATGGAGTCGGTGGAGTGATTATCACCGGACCGAATACCGGTGGGAAGACTGTAGCGATTAAGACGGTTGGTCTGCTGAGTATGATGGCTTGTTCAGGGCTGCATGTACCTTGTGATTATGCTGATATCGCGATGAATAGTCAGATTCTATGCGATATTGGGGACGGACAGAATATCTCGGATAATCTGTCGACATTTTCATCGCATATTCGTAATGTGATTGATATTTTGAAACGAGTGAATGACGAGAGTTTAGTTATTTTAGACGAATTGGGCTCCGGTACCGATCCGGCGGAAGGAATGGGGATTGCGATTGCCATCCTCGAACAGCTGCGGATCAGTAATTGTTTATTTGTAGTCACGACTCATTATCCGGAAGTAAAGGAGTATGCCAAACGGCATCCGGAACTATTGAATGCCAGAATGGCGTTTGACAGGGAGAGTTTAAAGCCTTTGTATCGGCTGGAAATCGGTAAATCAGGTGACAGCTGTGCGATCTACATTGCCAAGCATTTAGGGCTGCCGAATGAAATGCTTAAAATGGCTGCGGCGGAAGCCTATGGTGCCGGAGCGGCTGAGGTGAACCGCGAGCTGAAACTGGATGAAAAGGATGGCGGGCTCAAAAAGGAAAAAGGTCCCCGGATCAAAAAGCATGCAGTGATGAAAGGAGAAGTCAGACACGGACAGGAATTTAACCGGGGAGACAGTGTTATGATATCGTCGGAAGGTAAAATCGGTATTGTGGCAGCTTCGGCTGACCAAAGCGGTAATGTACAGGTACAGCTTCAAAAGGAAAAAATAATGATCAATCACAAGCGTCTGAAACTTCAGGTAGCAGCGACAGAGTTATATCCTGAAGATTATGATTTCTCAGTCATTTTCGATACAGTGGAAGAGCGCAAGAAGCGACATCAGCTGGGGCGGAAATATCAGTCTGAAATGGTGCTGCATACTCAGGAGTGAATATGTGATATACTAATGTGGGTCACCCAAGGATATATAGGCACTGGTAAATGTAATCAGAAAGGAAAACGGCAGTGGGACAGGAACAAATTGTGACAGTGGGAATTATTATTGTATTAGTCATAGCAGGGATATTTATTATTGCCTCGGAGAGGCGCAGCCGGATGCGCCGGGTTCGCCGGCGGATGCGGGAGCGTTACGGAGAAATGCCGGAACTTAAGGAGCGGAATTATGAACATATTATGGTCCACTGGAATGAGATCAGGGAGCAGATTCCGGATGATGAACAGGTCGATGATATTACCTGGAATGATTTAGAGATGGATAAGGTCTTTGAGCGAATCAGCAACGGTAATTCTTTTATCGGTGAGCAGATACTATACTCCAGACTGCATCAGCTTCCGAGAGACCGGGAACTGCTTGCTGCGTTTGAACAGAAGGTTGCGTGGATGGACAGTCATGAGGATGAACGGGTTGACATTGAGTTTGCATTATGGAAGATGGGAAAACATGAAGTGAATTATTATGCACCGATGTTTTTTAATAATATCAATGATCAGAAGATTGATAATATCTGGCTGTACCGAATTCTGCAAGGCTCGTTATTTCTGCTGATCATCCTGGCGGTTATTTTACGCGGGCCGTTCATTGCGGCGGCGCTGGTTAATTTTCTGATAAACATTATGCTTTACGCCGCGATGAAGGCCAGATATGAGCTGCAGCTGGTTTCGGTTGCTGTGATTGCCGGGGTCATTAAATTCAGCAGCCGGCTGCGCAAGAACGGGAGCTGCCCGGCTGCGCTCATGTCTGAGCCGGTGAAGCAGGGGCTTAAGGCTCTTGAGCCGATTGCCGGCAAAGCGGTACTGCTGCAGCAGAAGAAACAGTCGGTTAACAGTGGAGATGCCTTCGGAATACTGCAGGACTATCTGATCGGTGCAACATTGTGGGATTTTATCCAGTATGATAAAATTATCAGGGGGCTGAGTAAATATGAGCAAGAATTTCATGCAGTCTATACTTTTGCCGGTGAAATCGATATGGCAATTACGGTCGGCTCGTTCAGACGCAGTACTCCGGGTTTTTGCATCCCGGAATTTGCTGCGGGCAAACAGCTGGTTATGGAAGCTGTTTATCATCCGCTGGTAAAAGATCCGGTAAAAAATTCATTACACATGGGACGGAACTTAATTCTGACCGGATCTAATGCATCCGGGAAATCGACCTTTATCAAAGCGGCAGCGGTTAACACCATTCTCGCCGGCAGCATTCATACCTGTCTGGCTGATCGGATGGTGATTCCGGATGCCAGAGTAATCACATCGATGTCGATGCGGGATGATGTCGTGGGCGGTGAGAGTTATTTTATTACCGAAATCAAATATTTGAAGAGAATCGTCGAAGCAAGCAGCGGCGGCAGAATGGTTATCTGTATGATCGATGAAATCCTGCGGGGAACCAATACCCGGGAACGGATTGCTGCATCGGAGGCAGTGCTTAAGTATCTCAATCAGAAAAATTGTCTGGTGATGGTAGCGACTCACGATCTGGAGCTTACCAAAAAGTTTGAGGAGCAGTGTGACCTGTATCATTTCTCTGAGAAGCTCGGCGAACAGGATATCAGTTTTGACTATCGGATCAAGGATGGTGTCAGCCGTACCAGCAATGCGATTGATCTGCTGGAATTTGTAGATTTTCCGGCAGCGGTAGTGGCGGAAGCAAGGCAGTTGTCAGCCAGGGAGTAGATGGCTGCAGTAGTAAAAAGAAGTGCTGTTTCAGGCAGAAGTGAAAGGAAAGAAGGGTGATGTTATGAAAGTAATAATCGTATACTATTCTCTGGAAGAAAACACAAAATATGCAGCGGAAGAAATCGCCGTACAATTGGAGGCGGCAACCTTGCGGTTAGAACCGGTCAATGCCTACCCGACGGGAAAGGTGAGCAAGTTTTTCTGGGGCGGAAAGAGCGTTATCACAGGTGAAAGACCGCATTTAAGGCCGTATCAATTCCGGGCCGACGATTACGATATGGTCATCATCGGTACCCCGGTCTGGGCAGGCACCTATACGCCGCCGATCAGTACCTTTCTGGCAGAAAATGATCTGCAGGGTAAAAAGGTCGGAATATTTGCCTGCAGTTCCAGTGGAAATGCTGAGAAATGTTTTAGGAAATTAAAGGAAAAATTACAGTGCGGCGATAGCGTTCCAACTATGAGTTTACAGGATCCCGGCAAAAAATTATCCGGCAGCGATCAGCAGCGCATCGATAATTTCTGCGAAAAAGTATTGACAGATTAATTCAATTATGTTTATAATACACAACATAAAGAAAAGGCAACGAAAAGAAGAGTAGATAATGAACTATGTCACAGAGAGCTTCGAATGGTGGGAAGAAGCACAGAATGCATTATCGAATATGGTCTTGGAGCTGCGCACCGACCACGAGCAATCGTATAGGCTGCGACGGGTACACCCGTTATAGTGTCAGAGTATAACTATAGCAATATAGCGTACTTGCAGAGGTCTGTGCCGTGAGGTATAGATGAATCAAGGTGGTAACACGGAAGCGTAACATTATGCTCTCGTCCTTTAGTATAAGGATGAGAGTTTTTTATTGCAAAAAAATGGATTTATATTTCATGAAGGAGGAATCACCACATGCCATCAACCGTCCAATTACAGAATCTAACCAAAACATTCAAAAATAAAGATGACACCCTGACGGCCCTGCGCGACATCAATCTCACGGTCACCCCAGGCGACATCTACGGCATCATCGGAATGAGCGGTGCCGGCAAAAGCACCCTGATCCGCTGCATTAATTTTTTAGAACAACCCACCGAAGGAACCGTCTTCATCGACGACTGTGATCTGAGCGGTCTGAATGAAAAGCAGCTCCGTAAAGTCCGTAAAGACATTGCAATGATCTTCCAGAACTTCAACCTGCTGATGCAGCGAAACGTCCTTGACAACGTCTGCTTCCCGCTGGAAATTGCCGGAGTCAAGAAAAAAGACGCCCGCAGGCGCGGCATGGAGCTGCTCGAAATCGTTGGATTAAAAGGGAAAGCGAAAGCTTACCCGGCGCAGTTGTCCGGTGGTCAGAAGCAGCGGACGGCAATCGCCAGAGCCCTGGCCGGCGATTCCCAAATACTCCTCTGTGATGAGGCCACCAGCGCACTGGATCCCAATACCACCCAGTCGATTCTGCAATTATTGCAGGACATTAACCGGGAATTTGGAATTACTATCATATTGATTACCCACGAAATGTCGGTGATCCGGCAGATTTGTTCACATGTGGCAATCATAGAAGAAGGCTCGCTGGTAGAGCAGGGCGAAGTCGAATCGGTTTTTAATAATCCGCAGACAGACATTGCCCGTACATTATTCGGAACGAAAGGAGGGGAGAAATAATGGAAGTAAAAGAACTGATCACCATGCTGGCGGAGGAAAGCGGCAGCACCCTGTACATGACGCTGGCCTCGACTGTGTTTGCATATCTGCTCGGGCTGCCGCTGGGAGTTGCACTGGTTACGACCGTAAAAGGCGGTCTGACGCCGGTGCCGCTCTTAAATAAGTGCCTGAACTTCATCGTTAACATCGTCCGTTCGGTGCCGTTCCTGATCCTGCTGATCGCGATCCAGCCATTTACCAGACTGATCGCCGGCAAAAGTTATGGGCCGACTGCAACAGTCGTACCGCTGGTGGCAGCGGCGATACCGTTCATCGCCCGGATGGTGGAAGCCTCCATCCTGGAGGTGGATGCCGGGGTGATCGAGGCAGCGCAGAGTATGGGGGCTTCGCCCCTGCAGATTATCTGGAAGGTATTATTACCGGAAGCGAAGACCTCATTAATCAGCGGCGCTACAATCGCTCTGGCGACCATTCTGGGCTACTCTGCAATGGCCGGTATTGTTGGCGGCGGGGGACTGGGAGATGTGGCGATCCGTTACGGCTACTATCGGTATCAGACCGATATCATGATCATCACGGTTATTTTATTAATCGTATATGTGCAAATTCTGCAGGCAATCGGTACCAGAATCGCACGGGCAACTGACAAACGAATTCGAGAATAGCAAGGTAAAGGAGAATAATATTATGAAAAAGAAAACGATCACAAAAGGATTCACAATCATTACGGCAATCGCAGCAATCACCGCAGGACTGACCGGATGCGGCGGCAATGCTGATACCTCCGATAGCGGCAGCGGCGAAGCCTCAAAGGTAATCAAAGTAGCAGCATCATCAGTACCGCATGCGGAGATTTTAGAAGCAGCAAAAGATGAGCTGGAACAGGAAGGATATACTCTGGAGATAACCGAATTTCAGGACTACGTAAAGCCCAATGATGTAGTCGAAGCAGGGGAATATGATGCAAATTATTTTCAACACACACCATATCTGGATGACTTCAATGCTGAAAAAGGAACCCATTTAGCTGCAGCAGCAAAGATTCATTACGAACCCTTCGGAATCTATCCGGGTACAGCAGATTCACTGGAAAATATCCGGGATGGCGCTAAGATCGCAGTGCCCAACGATACTACCAATGAAGCAAGAGCGCTGCTGCTTCTTCAGGATAATGGTGTGATTATCCTGAAAGAGGATGCCGGACTGAGTGCCACTGTCAATGACATTGAAGAAAATCTTTATAATGTCGAGATCATTGAGCTGGAAGCCGCTCAGGTCGCAAGGGTTGTCGAAGAAGTGGATTTTGTCGTGCTGAACGGCAATTATGCACTGGAAGCAGGCTTTAATGTTGCTGCCGATGCAATCGCCGCTGAGACCGCCGGGTCCGAAGCAGCTCAGACCTACGCTAATATCATTTGCGTGAAAGAAGGGAATGAGGATAACGAAGCGGTTCAGGCGCTGATTAAAGTCCTGCAGGGTGATCATATCAAGGCATTTATCGAAGAGAAATATGAAGGTGCTGTTGTTCCGATTTCGTAACCATCAGGCTATATTCCAATTTACATATGGACAGCTTTGTATTATAATAGGTGTGGAGTTTTTGCAGACTACTATATGAAAAAATGAGAGGTTACATATGGAAAGAAAAGTAGGAACCATTTCAAGAGGAATCAGATGTCCGATCATCCGGGAAGGTGATGCACTGGCAGATATTGTGGTCCAGAGTGTTCTGGATGCAGCGGAGCAGGAGGGCTTTTCGATCAGAGACCGGGATGTCATAGCTGTCACAGAATCAATTGTGGCAAGAGCGCAGGGCAATTATGCATCGATAGCAGCGATCGCGGAAGATGTCAAAGAGAAATTTGGCGGAGAAACGGTTGGGATCATTTTTCCGATTCTTTCCAGAAACCGCTTTTCGATGTGCCTGAAAGGAATGGCGATGGGAGTGAAGAAGGTAGTGCTGATGCTGAACTACCCCAGCGATGAAGTAGGCAATGCTCTGGTATCGCTGGATCAACTGGATGAAGCAGGGATCAATCCGTACACCGATGTGTTGACATTGGAGCGGTATCGGGAATTGTTCGGCGAGAATAAGCATTCGTTTACCGGAGTTGATTATGTGGATTATTACAGCAGTATTATTAAAGAAGCCGGAGCAGAGGTAGAAGTGGTTCTGGCGAATAACCCGCGGGAAATTCTTAACTATACCAAGAATGTGCTGAATTGCGATATTCACAGCCGGGCGCGTACCAAGCGGCTTTTGAAAGCAGGGGGAGCTGAGAAGGTTTATGGTATGGATGAGATTCTGACCCAGCCGGTTGACGGCAGTGGTTTTAATGAGAAATATGGACTTCTGGGATCGAATAAATCGACCGAAGAATCGGTAAAGCTATTCCCGAATGACTGCATGGATTTTGTATATGATGTGCAGAAGCAGATGCTTAATAAGACCGGTGCGCATGTAGAAGTAATGGTGTACGGTGACGGAGCATTTAAAGATCCGGCCGGGCACATCTGGGAACTGGCTGATCCGTGTGTATCTCCGGCCTATACCGAAGGACTGGAAGGAACACCGAATGAAGTAAAACTTAAATACCTTGCCGATAATGATTTTAAAGAGCTGCGGGGGCGGGAGCTGAAAGATGCCATTTCTAAACGGATTCAGGAGAAGAAGGATGACCTGGTTGGAGATATGGCGGCGCAGGGAACAACTCCGAGACAGCTAACCGATCTGATCGGGTCGCTGTGTGACCTGACCAGCGGTTCAGGAGATAAAGGTACTCCGGTTATTCTGGTGCAGGGATATTTTGATAATTATACCAACTAAATTAGCAATAGTTAAAAAGCATGAAGTCATTGCCTACTGGCAGACTTCATGCTTTTTCCTTTATTAATGCGAAAAATTTACAGTATTTTTCATGGGTAATTATTAGAATAAAGGGCATAATTGTTATGCATTGAAAATGAGTACAGGAGAAACAGGAGGCACATAAAAGTGATAAAAAAGATAACTGTA
>Ga0153946_1000995_pt1 | contig 12352 bp, 9 predicted proteins | sample TSNJ030MetaG_FD_104751 | JGI IMG/M metagenome (GOLD analysis project Ga0153946, IMG submission 104751) | Attine ant fungus gardens microbial communities from New Jersey, USA - TSNJ030 MetaG | ecosystem: Host-associated > Fungi > Mycelium > Unclassified | place: USA: New Jersey, Wharton State... | reverse complement strand
CACTTCCTGCAGCGATTCTTTCGCTTCATCCTGCCCTGCCACATCTTTAAAAGTTACACCCGTTTCTTTTTCCACATACATCTTAGCATTACTCTTGCCGATTCCCATCATGCCGCCGCCCTTGGACATCCGCTTCATGATAAAATTCATTCCTACAAACAGGAGTGCGATCGGCAGAATCACTCCTACCAGTACATTTAGAATCATACTGGTAAAAGAATCCGGTATTTCTTTTCCAAAGGTTACGCCGGCATCATGCAAACGTTCTGAAAGTGATTGATCCTCCACCAGACCGGTATAATAGGTCGTCCGTACTTCCATGCCGTTGCCAAAGAGCGAGCCTGTGCTGTCACCCGTTGAAGAGTCGTCGGCATTTTCTGAATCCTTGTCCGATTCTTTTGCTGATTCCCCTGCCGCTTCTTCCTCTTTAAGTTCCGACTCCGTCTTCATCGAGATTACCAGGCGATCCGATTCTATCGTAACTTCCTTTACTTTGCCTTCGTCAACCAGATTTAAGAATTTATCATATGAAATCTCCTGTGATGAGGAACTCTGAGTCATTTGAAATAGCGCTAATACCAGTATCGATGTAATCAGGGTTACAAGCAGAACAATTCCCCAGCCCTGCCGGTTGTTATTGTTCTTATTATTGTTATTGTTATTGCTGTTTCTATTCTGATTCCCTTGATTATTCATTCTTTTCCTCCTAAGTTCTATCTTCTCCATTATACGAACAGGTGATTTATAAATCAATAAAAAGATTATGAAAAGATTGTAAAATTCTCGCATTTTATAGTATACTGGTTATATTGGTGCTTATATCCATGAACTATTTGAGATTACGAGGGACAAGAGATGACAAAAACAGGATTTGACAATGAAAAATACTTAAACTTACAGTCTTCGCACATCCGGGAACGCATTAACCAGTTTGACAACAAACTGTACCTGGAGTTCGGAGGCAAACTTTTTGATGATTACCACGCCTCCCGCGTGCTGCCCGGGTTCGCTCCTGACAGTAAGCTGCGGATGCTGAAGGAATTATCGGATGAAGTCGAAATCGTCATTGCCATCAGTGCCGCTGATATTGAAAAGAATAAAGTCCGCGGAGATCTGGGCATTACCTATGATGCTGATGTGTTACGGCTGATTGATGCTTTTGAAGAAAGCGGTCTGTTCGTTGGAAGTGTTGTCATCACCCAATATACCGGCCAAAGCAGTGCTAATCTGTTTAAAAAGCATTTAACCAAGCTGGGCATCAAAGTATATACCCATTATATAATTGAAGGGTATCCCTCCAATATCCCGCTCATCGTCAGTGATGAGGGCTATGGTAAAAATGAATATATCGAAACAAAAAAACCACTGGTCGTGGTCACTGCTCCGGGTCCCGGAAGCGGCAAGATGGCCACCTGCCTGTCACAGTTATACCACGAACACAAACGAGGCGTACGCGCCGGATATGCGAAGTTCGAGACCTTCCCGATCTGGAACATCCCACTCAAGCACCCGGTGAATCTGGCATACGAAGCAGCGACCGCTGATCTGAATGATGTCAACATGATTGATCCGTTCCATCTGGAAGCTTATGGTGAAACGACTGTAAATTATAATCGCGACGTAGAGATCTTTCCGGTTTTAAATGCTATTTTTGAGCAGATCTTTGGAAACAGCCCATACAAGTCCCCTACCGACATGGGGGTAAACATGGCCGGAAAGTGCATCTGCGATGATTTGGTCTGTAAAGACGCTTCAAATCAGGAGATCATCCGCCGGTACTATACCGCTCTCAATGGGCTGGCACGGGGGAGTCGTCCGGATACGGAGGCCTATAAGATCGAACTGCTGATGAAACAGGCAAATATTGCGGTGACCGATCGTCCGGTAATCACCCCCGCTTTAAATCACGCAGAAGAGACCGGCAATCCGGCGGCAGCTTTAGAACTGCCGGACGGCAGCATTGTTACCGGTAAGACTTCAGCTCTGTTAGGCGCTTCCGCAGCCTTGATCCTGAATGCCTTAAAACAGTTGGCCGGAATTGACGATAAGGTACATTTAATCTCACCAACTGCGATTGAACCAATTCAAAAACTAAAGACTTCATATCTCGGAAGCCGTAATCCGCGGCTGCATATCGATGAAACTTTGATTGCTCTTTCGATCAGTGCCGCCACCGATCCATTGGCTCAGAAAGCCCTGGATGAACTTCCGAATCTGAAGAACTGCCAGGCCCATACTTCGGTGATGCTGGCTGATGTAGATGTGAAGCTATTCAAAAAATTATCGATTCAGGTCACTTCGGAAGCGATTACAGAAAATAAATCTATTTGCTATTAAAAACATTAATAAGGTGCCCCGCAAGTCATTTCACATGAATTTTCAGGGCACCTTCTTCTTTTTCTATATCCAGCGGGCGGTTAGAATGTGTTCACCCGTCGTACTCACCTTGCTGTCAGCAGTAATGACCGCGCCGCTGTAGACCCATCCATCGAACGTATATCCCTCCTTTTTCGGTACTGGAAGCTCGCCGTATGCTTCTCCATAAGTAACCTCTATATCCGGTACCCTCTCACCACTTTCCAGCGTCCCGCCATCCAGGTCAAACTTAACTGTAATCACGGCCGGTTTCCAGACTGCATATAACGTCAAATCGTCTTCAATCGTATCGACCACAAAATCCCATTCCTCAGCCAGCGATTCATCCAATGATGTGACCCAGCCGGCCAGTACATAACCCGGTTTTTCCGGTACCTCCGGCCGGGCGGCATATTCACCGTGTTTTAGCCTCTGTGAATCAATTTCATTCCCTCCCTGAGAATCAAACGTGATTGTATATCCGCCCTGTGTCGCAAACCAGAACACAAGCGCAGCTGCCACCACTACCATTGCGGCAATAAAACAGTCCAGAGCCCGAATCGGTAAATCCTTGCTGTTATATATACCTCTGCCAAACCATTTTTTCTTTTCTTCCATGTATTATTCCCTGCTTCCTGAAATGCTGTGCTGCGCTTTTAAAACTATTTACGTACTAAATACTTTCTCATATCGATTGTGCAGGCAATCAGGATGATCAGACCTTTGATGATGTACTGCAGATTCTGATTGATCGACAAGAAGTTCAGTGCTACGAAGATAATCCGAAGCAATACCACACCGGTTACAATTCCACTGATCTTACCGGTACCACCAACAAACGACACCCCGCCGATTACACAGGCCGCAATGGCGTCACATTCATAATTCAGGCCGGTATTCGCCTGATTAGAACCGATTCTCGCCGATTCGATAAACCCGGTCACACCGTACATGCAGCCGGCCAGCGTATGAACCATAATGATCGTCCGGGATACATTTACACCGGATACATTGGCTGCTTCCGGATTCGAACCAACTGCAAACATATTTTTACCAAAACTGGTTTTATTCCAGACAAACCACATGAAGATAATGATGATGCAGGCGTACCAAACATAATTCGGAATCGGCACCCCTTTTAGAGATACGAAACTGCCGGTAACAAAACTTTTAAAAGACTGATCTAATCCTGACAGCGGCTGTCCGTTATTACCGTTCACCATAATGTACATCAATAGAATACCATAGACGATCAGCTGCGTTGCCAGGGTCACGATAAACGGATGGAGATGGGCTTTCGCCACAAAGAAACCGTTGACCCAGCCAACGATCCCGCCCACTGCCAGGACTGCCAGAATTACTACCCAGATCGGCATAACCGGCAGGTTCGGGAATATCTTTGTCGCATAATCTACTGACTGCAGCATGGATGCTGAGATACACGCTGTCAATCCAACGATACGACCAGCCGAAAGGTCGGTTCCGGTCAATACAATACAGCCGGCAATTCCGCAGGCAATCGGAATGTTTGCCGCCGAAAGTGATAATATATTTACAATCGAGTTCACCGAGAGAAATTTTGAGTTCTGAGAAAAAGTATATATCATCGCAATGATGATCAAAAAATATAATGCGTTATTAATCAGCCACTCTTTCCAATATGTTCTTTTATCCCGGCTATCCAGTGCCTGGTAATTGGTATAGCGTGACTTTACATTTTCAATAGCTTTCATTTATGCCGCCCCCTTTTATACGTACTTTGCAGCAAGAGTCATGATTTCTTCCTGCGTTGTTTCCTGTGCATTTACTTCACCGGCTAGCCGTCCGCCCGACATCACCAGAATCCGGTCACAGATTCCCAGAAGTTCCGGCATTTCCGACGAAACCATAAGTACACACTTGCCTCGATTTGCCAGATCGATAACCAACTGATAAATCTCGTACTTGGCACCGACATCAATTCCTCTGGTCGGTTCATCCAGCAGCAGCACTTCCGGATCGGTCAGCAGCCAGCGTCCCAGTATTACCTTCTGCTGGTTACCGCCCGACAGTGAACGAATTTGTGTCTCCTGCATCGGTGTCTTGGTGCGCATAACATCGATCGACCATTGAGTATCTTTGCGCATCGATTTTTCGCTCAAATATAGTTTCATTTTCTTATGCTTCTTTAGACTGGAGATCACTGTATTCTCCCGGATATTTAAAATCCCAAAAATACCGGTAGCCCGGCGCTCCTCAGTCAGCATAGCAAAACCGTTTTTAATGGATTCTCCGGCACTTCGGTTCAGCACCTGTTTACCATCGAGCATAATCGTGCCTGCTTTTCTGGTGGCAATGCCAAAGAGATTCTCCAGGGTTTCGGTCCGTCCGCTTCCGTCCAGACCGGCCAGCCCTACGATCTCGCCCTGCTTCACTTTAAAAGATACGTCCTTAAGCATTGAATACTGAGCCGTCAGATTCTCTACCTCGAGCGCCACTTCCCCCGGCTCATTCGTCTTCGGCGGAAATTGATCGGTCAGTTCACGTCCTACCATTAGCCGGATGATTTCTTCGTTGGTTAATCCTTTTGCCGGCTTTGTCGCTACATACTGGCCATCACGCAGGATGGTAACTTCATCAGATATTTGCAGAATTTCCGCCATCTTATGAGAAATATAGATGATCCCGCACCCCTGATCCCGCAGCATATTTATGATTTTAAATAAATGCTCCACCTCTTTTTCGGTCAACGAAGAAGTCGGTTCGTCAAATACGATTACTTTCGAATTATAGGAAACTGCTTTTGCAATCTCTACCATTTGTCTCTGCGATACAGGCATCGTACTCATCACCCGCTTCGGCTCAACATCAATACCCAGCTTCCCGAATATCTGTCTGGTATCTTCATAAGCTTTTTTCTCGTTTACCATAACCTTTGCAATTTTCGGATAACGTCCCAGCCAGATGTTATCCATTACGTTTCGTTTCAAAGCCTGATTTAATTCCTGATGCACCATGGCAACACCATTCTCCAGTGCCTCTTTGGAACTTTTAAAGCTGATTTCTTTGCCTTCGAGAAATATCTGCCCGCTGTCTTTTCCATAAATTCCAAACAGACATTTCATCAATGTCGACTTCCCGGCACCATTTTCACCCATCAAAGCGTGTACCGTTCCCCTTCTCACCGTCAGAGAAACATGATCCAGCGCCTTCACACCGGGAAATTCTTTACATATATCGTTCATCTGCAGCAGAACATCATGTTTCATATTCATTCCTCCTGTCCTTCTTTAAATAATATTGTGCTCTGCACAATCGCCGTGTCGAGCGCTATGTGCATCCCGCGGAGCGTTTTTCACAGTATAGGGAACGAAGTTTCCTATACTGTGAAAGAAAGGCGGCCATCCAAATGACCGCCTTTTACTGCTCTTTCTTATATCTCTTTTAGAATATTATTCTCCGGTATAAGCTGCATAAGGAATATAGATTTTGTTCGCTACATTTGAAGATATGTTATAAGAACTTGTTCCGTCCATCAGGTCTTTGCCTGATGCTGCATTTTCGGTCAGGAATGCAATACACGCTGCCATACCTTCAGCATCCTGCTTGATCGTTCCGTTCATCTTACCGGCTGTGATCAGCTCTTTCGCTGCATCGGTTGCATCCACACCAAATACCGGGATCATTGTCGAATCATCCGTTCCGAGGTTATACCCTTTGTCATTCAATGCGGAGATCGCACCTTCTGCCATTGCATCGTTATTGCAGATTACAAGTTCGATCATGTTGTCGCTTTCTTCGTTGTACTGAGACAGGTTGGTAGTCATAAAGTTATTTGCTGCCGCTGCACTCCAGTTACCGTCCGGATCTACCTGATAGCAATCTGAGTTGGAAGAATCAAAGTACTCCAATTCCGGATGTCCTGCTTCGGTAAGTACTGCGTTAGCATCTTCCACTCCATACTGGGTACGGGCGATGGCTTCTGCATTCCCTAATTGTCCCATGAACATCGCATAAGAGATCTTGCCGTCGCCGTTTAAGTCCACATTATCATAATCTTCCACCAGATATTCGCCGATCATCTGACCCTGCATGTGACCAGCTTCCGGCGCATCGGTACCGACAAATGCACACTTGTCATAACTGCCCAATATCTGACCTTCTTCATCATCACTTTCCACCGGGCGGTTGAAGAAGATTACCGGGATATCTGCCGCTGAAGCTTTGTCGATGACTGCCTGAGAAGCTTCTGCCGAACCGGACGTTACGATATTTACAATCAGAAGATTGGCTCCGGTACTGATCGCCGTATCAATCTGTTCGTTCTGAGTCGTCTGGTTATTATTTGCATCATAGTCCTGATACTTCACGCTAAGTGCATCGAGCTTACCATCCAGTTCTGATTTCACAGAAGAAATATAAGGATCAGAATAGGTATAATAGAATACTGCGATATCGGCATCGGATAAATCCACCTGATTATCGGCTGCATCTGCCACATCCTGTGCATCACTGTCTGCATCGCCGCCTCCATCATCACTGCTGCCGCAGCCAGCCAGTAAAGCTGTTGACATTGCCAAGCACATAAGTACAGCTAAAAGTTTTTTCTTCATAAATTAATGCCTCCCTTTTTCTTTGCAAATTTAGTTTACAAAGTAAGTATAAAAGGAAGGCATTGCCAAAACTATACAATAATTTATTCAATTTGGTATAAAATCTTACGCTTATCTTTCTCCTCAATCAAAGCTGAAAAGAACTCTCTGAAATTCATCTTCAAACATATTTTCTTTGGTCACTAAAGTCGTCGCTGTGTCCACTTTCGTCTCCGCAAGCGGCAGATCATAGATCAGATAATAGGCCGCTTCCACCCCCAGATAGCCCATCGCATAGGGATTCTGGACAATCAGTGCATCCACCTCACCGGTCTCCAGTAAGCCAACCGATGCCACATTATTATCAAAGGCAATCACCGATACCTTGTCCGCATACCCTGACTCCTTGATGGCTTCACCGACACCGAGGCTGGTCCATTCGTTAAATGTGGCCAGCACATTAATCTCCGGATGTTCCTTTAGCATCTGCAGCGTTCCTTCCTTCGAATCCTCAATGGTCGAGATGACATTGATGGCATCGACAATATTCACCCGCGAATCGGCACTGACCATATCGCGGAACCCCTCCTCGCGCTGCTGTCCATTCGCTGCATTCTTATCAAAATTGACAATCCCGATGTTCAAGACCTCATCCTCGAAATTCAGTGCTGCCTCTCCGGCCATGCGGCCCGCCTGATAATTATCGGTACTGATGCGGCTGCTTACTTTATCACTGTTAACATCACTGTCAATTACAACTACGTCAACACCCTGTTTCACTGCTTCATTAATCGCATCGGCATTGGCGTTGTAGTCCACCGCTGAAAAGATGATTACCTCCGCACCGTCTTTAACGGCCTGCTCGATCATGCGATTCTGGGTTTCATAATCCTCTTCGTTATCCGGACCATCGACAGTAATGGAGAGATTGTACTCCGTACTGGCTGCATTAGCCCCGGCAAATACCGTCTGCCAGAAATTCGATTCGGTTGACTTAGCAATCACCGCTACATAATGCTTGGTATTCTCGCCGCCTTCGCTGCCATATGCACTGACATTTGAAATAATATATCTGATCCCCAGAAGATAACAGATGACCGTGAGTCCAACTGCAATCACCATAAGGTTACGTTTTCTTTTATTTGATGTCATAGCTGCCCTCCTCTACCTTCGGAATCCGAATCTCTACGCGAGTTCCGACATCCAGTTCACTGTAGATAAAAAGTCCATACTTATCACCGAAATAAATCTTGATTCTCTCGTGAACATTTTTAATTCCGATGCCGATACGATCACCTGCATCTTGATACAGGATTTCCCGGCATTGTTCCTCACTCATCCCCACGCCGTTATCTTCGACCGACATACAGATGCCATCTTCCATCTGATGAATTCCAATTTCAATCCGCCCTTCGTCAATCATTCGATCCAGACCATGATAGATGGCATTCTCAATGATCGGCTGAATGGTAATCTTATTGCAGAGATAGTGCAGGCAATCCGGATCGACATCAAAATGATAGGTGAACTGATTCTTATATCGGAAGTTCTGAATCTTCAGATAGCTTTCCGCATGCTGCAGTTCTTTTGCCAGCGGTATCAGTTCCTGCCCTTTGCTGATACTGATCCGGAACAATCTGGCCAGAGCATTGACCATCTCCACCGCTTCCTCATTCCGTTCTTCCTCACACATCCAGGCAATCGAATCCAGTGTATTATATAGAAAATGCGGGTTGATCTGCGCCTGTAAAGCTTTGAGTTCGGTCTTCCGCAGCGTGACTTCCTCCTGGCGAACCCGCTCCATCAGCTGCTGTACCTGAACCACCATCTGACTGAAGGAATTCGAAAGTGCGGTCACTTCGCTGGTTCCTTTGACCAGTTCAAACTGAAAATTCTCAGCATCTTTCTCAAATTCACCCATCGCCTCAGCCAGCTGATTGGCCGGTTTGCCAAATATCCGTGAAAACAAAAGTCCGGCCAGCAGCGCGGTGATCAGAGCCAGTCCGAGCAAGGTCATGCAGATGCGGATCATATTCTCTACTTTACTGGTAATCATTTCATCTACATAACACACCCCGACAATCCGCCAGTTACTGTTCTCCAGCGTATGGAGCGTGTATATGACACTGGACTTCGGATAGGCGCCGTCCTTTAAGTCAACCAGCATTTCCGTTTTCTCTTCTCTGAGACCGGAATAGATTAACTGCTGCTGCGGATGATAGATGATGTTTCCTTCGGTATCCATAATAAAACAATATCCATGCTGCCCGATCCCGACATCATCGACATAATTGGCAATATTGGAAAACCGGATATCCATACATACCATAATTTCCTCACCCTGGGCATTTTGAGTGCGCTGGGAAATCGTTACCACCCACGGATAATAATCGGCAAACAGCGATTCTACATGCGGCTTGGATATCACCATTCCCTCACCCTCTTCAATTTCCCGATAGGATAGATTCTGATACACCGTTTCTTTCAATTCCAGCTCATCCGACCAGTAGTTCAGCATTTCTCCCGCTTCATCATACGTCGTTACCGATACGACATCGGAACGGATCTGCATCAGATTGTGGAAAAACTCATCCCGGACAGTGCTTTCCTGCTCCATATTGGCAAGAATCATCTGCATGATCTCTTCCATATCCTTAGTATAACTTTCTACTGTATTCATCACCTGCACTACGGCCTGTTCACTGCTGGTGATCGAATTCTGCTCCATCGAATTCTCGTACAGCTTGATGAAAACCACCAATACTGTGACCAGAGCAACAATAACAATGCAGGCAACCACACCTGTCATCAGTGCTGACAGTGATATGCTTTTGCGAATTCTTGACTTATTCATATTTTCTTCGGTATGCATTTGGGGACACTCCTATGTATTTCTTGAAACAATAACTAAAATAATGCTGATCATTGTAACCGCACTGTTCCGATATCTCACGAATCTTCATCGGCGTTCCGAGCAGCAGTTCTTTTGCCACCTCAATCCGTTTCTTGGTCAAAAGATCAATTAATGTTTTACCAATCATCTTCTTAACAAGTGTACTCAGATAATTCGGGCTTACAGCAATTTCATTACTGATTGAAACCAGTGAAATACCTGGGTCCATATACCTGTTCTCGATAATTTCCAGAGCCTGATCGCAAATGACTGAACTGCTCCTTTTACGTTCCTCTGAAACCATTTGTTTCGCAGTCAGGCAAAAGTCAATATATTGATCCCACATCGGCTCGGCATTGTCGTAAAATATCTTCCCCTGCAGCGGCGAAGATGCCTGAAGACGCTGGATCGAACCGCCGTCAGCAACTGCGTATGCCACCCGCAGAACCGCCGCTACCAACTGCACTACCAGCAATTGCACCATCATCGGGGTAAACTTGCCCTGTTTGATACCGTCAAATAATGATTTCAGATAGTCCTCCAGATCTTCTCTGCTGCCTCCCCGTATCAAGCTCTCAATACTATTCACTGTGTTTTGTATTACTTCCTGGTCAAATACACCAGCCCGTTCAATATCAGCGATAAAATATACTTCCTCCTCACTTTGGTGAGAATAGCCCACGGCATTCATCGCTTCAATATACGCTTCATGACAGTTGATTAATTGTGATACCATCCGGCTGACACCGATGGACGCCGAACGGTTCATAATCCGTTTCACACTCTGCGATATATCTTCAACAATAATATGAAGATACTTGTCCAGTCCCCCCCTGGTCGCTACCAACAGCGAGACAATCCTTCCCTCGGTATAAAAACTGGCATGCTTCACATATTTCCGCAGAATCATATCGACTGAATTCACTCCGGCTTCGGTGGTGCAATTCTTCCCCTGCCGATCCCGAAAGCTGGTCACCAGCACCGTATAATACTGATTACTACCGACCTCCCCCAGAAATCCCCGTGCTTTCGCTTCTGTAATCAACTGCTCATTTCGTTCTTCCGTCATATTCCCCTGAAAGGAATCCAGCAGCAAGGGCATCAGAAAACCGGTGATATTCTGTTTTTCCTTTTCAATGCTCTGCCTGGTGAATTCCTCAAACGTCTCATCAATCTTCGCTTTGATTTTCTTAAGCTCGGCTGTCACCTCAGCGGATGATATCGGCTTGAGCATATAGCTGATAATATTGTACTGAATCGCCTGCTGTGCATAGGTGAAATCATCATGCCCGCTCAAAAAGGCAATCTGCATGGTCGGCCGGATCTCTCTTACTGCCCGCGCCAGTTCAATTCCTGACATAAATGGCATCCGAATATCGGACAGCAGCAGATCCGGCTCCAGTTTCTCTACCAGATCTAATGCCTCGGCGCCGTTCTCCGCCTCCCCGATCACTTGAAATCCGGCTTCCTCCCAGTTTACTTTTCGGATCAATGCTTTGCGCAGTTCTTCTTCATCATCTGCAACGATAACTGTGTACATGGCGATACGCTCCTTTGTAATTCATTGATCTTATTGTATCAAGATATCAGCCAGGATTCAATCTTATCCGCAAATCCTGCTAATCTCAACACGGTCAGCACAAGGTCTAAATTGATTGTATCACCTTTTCTACCACTGCTATTAGGAGACTATCTGTTACCTCAGATTTTTGAGCCTTGAGGTGGATACAGGCTATTTACCATTTACGAAAGCACCGTCCTTTGTTCAGATTTTGATCTTAGTTGAGCTAAATCTTATTACAAAGTGGTGCTTTCTTTTAATATCCTTTTATTCTACCGAAGATAAGTTTACGCTAGCCCAAATCTTAAATTCCTGTTAAACTAAAAGCATCTAAATGTCGGTTGGATTATAGTGACTATATCACTTATTTTTTTACCATTAATTTTAAAATTGAGTAGTTCATTAATATTTTCAAAAAATTTTTCCGAAGAATCATCTCCTACCTTTATATAATGTAATTTACCCTCTGGGTGAGTAATCGAATAATTGTTTCCTTCAAAAACAAATTCAATTTCTCCTCCTCTATTAAGATTATCAATAAATTCTTCCAAACTTTCAAATTTATCGTTATAACCCTTACTATCGAATCCCATTTTAATCTCCTTCAAGTTGAATAATAAATTTTACTACTATTGTATCAGGCTATAATATAATTATCATAAACTTCCACCAACACAAATAGTTCTTCTTAAATTATAAAAATCGTGGCGCACCGTTAGGATAATTTATTGGCCTTCCATAATCAGGATTGCCATTTGGTTTCCATGTATAATGTCCGCTCGGATCTGTATAGTTGATCGGATTATTTTTACAATATGCATACAGATGTAGTGTATCTGGGTTCTGTAAGTCCCCGCGATAGGTATCCTGAGTCAGGAAACGGCCATTTTCCGGGTCATAATATCTGGCATTCAAATAATATAAGCCGGTGCTCTCATCATAGATACCACCAGTATAGCAGATTTCATTCTT
>Ga0153946_1000993_pt1 | contig 12359 bp, 7 predicted proteins | sample TSNJ030MetaG_FD_104751 | JGI IMG/M metagenome (GOLD analysis project Ga0153946, IMG submission 104751) | Attine ant fungus gardens microbial communities from New Jersey, USA - TSNJ030 MetaG | ecosystem: Host-associated > Fungi > Mycelium > Unclassified | place: USA: New Jersey, Wharton State... | reverse complement strand
ATCATCGGGGCAGGCGGACAGTATCTTTCATTTACCACTGGTAATGTTATGACCATGAAGGTACCGGCAGCTGCAACCGGAAGAAAGATCTCAGGAGTAGAAAACGGTACAGAGGAAGGTGATGCGATATCAATGATTTCTATCGCAGTGTCTTCTATTACAACTACAGCAATCGTATTTGTTGGTATGCTGATAGGCTCGCAGCTGCTTCCGCTTCTTCAGAATGAAGTGATGTCACCGGCTTTTAACAATGTAATGCCGGCAATCATGGGGGCGCTTGGTGTTCCGACTATTTATAGGAATCTGAAAACAGCATCGGTTCCGCTTCTTCTTTCGGTTGTATTAACAACCGTTATGGGATATGGAGCATTTATGGGAATCCAGGGAAATATGATGATTTTATTCCTGATTGTATCACTTGGCTGGGCTTACATTCTTTACAAACAGGCTCAGGCGAAAGAGAAGGCTGCAGAATAGTTAATCAATCAGTTAAAAAAGGATGGTGATAATATGTCATTGCTGAATGAGGCAAAAGATATAAAAGGGACAATTGCAGGGCATCGCCGTTATCTTCATGAGCATGCCGAGATTGGCTTAGACCTGCCGATGACCAGAGCTTATGTAATGGAAAAATTAACAGCGATGGGATATCAGCCGCAGGAAGTAGGCGGCGGAGTGGTAGCGATTGCCGGAGGTAAGAAACCGGGGAAAGTATTCATGATCCGCGGCGATATGGATGCGCTTCCGATTGTCGAAGAAAGTGATCTTCCATTTAAATCAGAAACTGGAAATATGCATGCCTGCGGACACGATTTTCATGCTTCGATGATGCTCGGAGCTGCGCAGCTCCTTAAGGCGCACGAAGATGAGATCGAAGGACAGGTGAAACTGATGTTCCAGCCGGCTGAAGAGCTTCTGATTGGTGCAGGCAGTATGATCGATGCCGGTCTGATGGAGAATCCCAAAGTTGATGCGGCGATGATGATTCATGTGGTTTCCGGGATGCCGTTTGAGACAGGGAAAGTGCTGGTGCAGCAACCAGGTGTAGGCTCATCCGCTGCAGACTGGTATGAAATTCATGTTCAGGGTAAGGGCTGCCATGGCGCGATGCCGAACACCGGGGTCGACCCATTGAATGTAGCAGCGCATATTCTGATAGGTTTGCAGGAGATTCATGCCAGAGGTATTCCGACCGGCTCCAGTCTGGCGCTTACGGTTGGGCAGATGCATGGCGGTTCGGTTTCTAATGTGGTACCGGATACTGCTTATCTGACCGGAACAATCAGAACGGTCAATGCAGAAGTAAGAACACTGGCGAAGGATCGAATGAAAGAAATCTCTGAAGGTATTGCAAAATCCTTCCGGGCAACAGCTGAAGTGAAGTTTACGACAGAGTGTCCTTGCGTTGTAAGCGATGAAAGTATGTGTAAACAGGTGACTCAGTACAGTGCTGGTCTGGTCGGCGACGATGCCATGATTGATACTAAGGGTATGAGCGGACTGTTTATGGCTGGATCTGAAGATTTTGCGCTGGTAGCAGAGCGTGTTCCGGCGACATTCGTAGCTTTGAGTGCCGGTTCGATTGAAGAAGGATACACGTATCCGCTTCATCATCCGAAGGCAAGATTTAATGAAGAAGCACTTCCGATTGGGGCAACCGTATATGCCGGATGTGCAATGGAATGGCTGAAAAATAATAAATAATGGTATGATCATCTTTAAGAATAAAGTGAAACTTAGTTCAGAGGGCGTTTTTGACGCCCTCTGAATTTTAGTTGAACCAATCCAGGGACTCAACAGCTCTTTGAAGCTACCAGAAACACAAGGCATAAAACCATTTGTACAATCATAGGCTATTGAAAGAGAGATAATATGCCGAGGTATGCGTGAAAACAAGGAGGAGATAGAGATGGAGAAAAAATTACAGCGTGAATCAAAGATAATGTGGGTTTTAAAGTCATTATTAGTTTCGTACATCATTACCGGCATCTTGCTGCTGGTTCTGACCTTGCTGCTGTATAAATTTGACTTGGATGAGCAGAAGGTTACGGCGGGAATAGTTGCGGTGTATGTGATTTCGACTTTGATCGGCGGTTTTGTGATCGGGAAGCTCGCCAAGGAGCGTAAATTTCTGTGGGGATTTTCGCTGGGAGTAGGATATTTTGCCTTGCTGCTGCTGATTTCGCTCGGCGTATACCACACTCTTCAAGGCGGCGGAAATAACATTTTGACTACCTTTATGCTGTGCGCAGGTGGAGGAATGCTGGGCGGTATGCTATCCTAGCGGGAAAGGGCGGTTCTTTCTGCAAAAAATACTTTAAAAAGGGACCTGCTTGTGATATAATAACAAAAGTCATACTTATTGAGCTCTAATGGCCAATAAGGCAAATGCTGCTTAAGGAGGAATAGAGCGTGAAACACATTAAAACTTTGAATACACAGACTTTAAATAATACAGTGAAAAAAGGCGGATGCGGTGAATGCCAGACATCCTGTCAGTCAGCATGTAAGACATCCTGTACCGTTGGGAATCAGGTTTGTGAACAAAAGAAATAGTAAAGAAATGAGAATGGCATAAATAATGCATGAAGACAGCGGCCGAACGTCGCTGTCTCTTGATGTTACTGTGTATAAAAATTAAGTAAAGAGGGATAACGTGATACACCAGTATAAAAATAATGGATATAACATTGTCCTGGATGTAAATAGCGGTGCGGTACATGTTGTAGATGACCTTTGCTATGATATCATCGCGGTTCTTGATGAAACGGCTTGCGGGAGCAAGGCTGATATACTAAATACCAGGGGGACTGTGCTTGATCGTCTTGGGAACAGGTATGACGCGGCAGAGCTGGATGAGGCGCTTGATGAGCTCGCAGAGCTTTCCGCAGGCGGCAGGTTGTTTCCCAGGGATGTATATGAAGATTATATTCAGGAAGTGACGAAAAGAAAGACGGTGGTAAAAGCACTCTGTCTGCATATCGCACATGATTGTAACCTGGCCTGCAAATATTGTTTTGCGGAAGAAGGCGAATATCATGGCAGAAGAGCACTGATGTCGTTCGAAGTGGGCCGCAGGGCAATCGATTTTCTGATCGAGAATTCCGGCAGCCGAAGAAATCTGGAAGTTGATTTTTTCGGTGGTGAACCGCTGATGAACTGGCAGGTGGTGAAGGATATTGTCGCTTATGGCCGGGAGCGGGAAAAGAGTTATCATAAACACTTTCGCTTTACCCTGACCACCAATGGCGTACTGTTAAATGATGAGATTCAGGAATTTGTCAATCAAGAGATGGATAATGTGGTTATTAGTCTGGACGGACGTAAGGAAGTCAATGATTATATGCGGCCGTTTCGAAATGGCAGAGGCAGTTACGATCTGATTGTTCCGAAATTTCAGAAGCTTGCCGAGAGCAGGAATCAGGAGCGGTATTATATAAGAGGGACATTTACAAAGAACAATAAAGATTTTTCGAAGGATGTCATAAATTTTGCCGATCTGGGATTTAAACAGATGTCGATTGAGCCGGTAGTAGGAGAGGAGACCGATCCTTATGCACTTCAGACAGAAGATCTGCCGATCGTATTTGAAGAGTATGATAAGCTGGCCAGGTTTATCATCAAAAGAGAAGAACAAGGAAATGGATTCAATTTCTTTCATTTTATGATTGATCTGGAAGGTGGTCCGTGTGTGGCAAAGAGACTGTCGGGATGCGGTTCCGGTACGGAGTATCTGGCAGTGACTCCATGGGGAGACTTTTATCCGTGCCATCAATTTGTGGGACAAGAAGAATTTCTGATGGGTAATGTCAATACCGGCATTCAAAAACCAAAGATTGCAGAAGAATTTCGAGGGTGCAACGTATACACGAAGGACAAGTGCAGGAAGTGTTTTGCTAAATTTTACTGCAGCGGCGGCTGTATGGCAAATGCTTATAATTTCCACGGCTCGATATATGATGCGTATGACGTGGGGTGTGAAATGCAAAGAAAACGCGTAGAGTGTGCAATTATGATACAGGCGGCACTGGCGAGATAGGAAAGGATTAAAAAGAAAAGATGAAGATGAAAAAAAGCAGAGCAATAGTTAGTCTCATTCTCATAGCGGCGTTGTTAGGACTTCTGGCATATACCTCTCTGGTGGGATTTGGTACCAAGGGAAGCGGCTCTATGAAGAATATTAAGCTGGGACTGGATCTGGCAGGTGGTGTCAGTATCACATATCAGACAACGGAAGCCAATCCGTCGAAAGAGGATATGAGCGATACGATCTACAAGCTCCAGAAGCGTGTGGAACAGTACAGCACAGAGGCGACCGTATATCAGGAAGGTGACGACCGGATCAGTATTGAGATACCAGGGGTAAGCGATGCCAATCAGATCCTTGAAGAGCTGGGTAAACCGGGGTCGCTGGAATTCCAGGATCAAGAGGGAAATGTTGTCCTCAATGGTTCTGATGTAAAATCAGCGTCAGCAGGACAAAGTACTGACAAGATGGGGGCGGTAGAATATGTTGTGCAGCTGACTTTAACCGAAGAAGGAACTGAGAAGTTTGCGGAGGCGACGGAAGCAAATGTCGGAAAGAGTATCGCCATTATATATGATGGTGAGGTAATCAGCAGTCCTACTGTTAGCAATGCGATTACCGGCGGAGAAGCACAGATTACCGGTATGGAATCTTATGAAGAAGCAGAGACGCTGGCATCGACCATCCGAATCGGCGGATTGTCACTGGAGCTTGAAGAAATCCGTTCCAACGTAGTTGCTGCACAGTTGGGGGAAGAAGCGATCAGTACCAGTTTGATGGCAGCAGTCATCGGATTGTTGATTATCTTTATATTTATGTGCTGGGTGTATTTACTGCCTGGGCTGGCAGCCAGTATTGCATTATTGATCTATGTAGGGCTGGAGATGGTCTTGCTGAATGCGTTTGATATTACCCTGACCCTTCCGGGTATTGCGGGTATTATCCTTTCGATTGGTATGGCGGTTGATGCGAATGTTATCATCTTCGCCCGCGTAAAAGAAGAACTAAATGAAGGTAAATCAGTAAAGGTGGCATTGCAGGCCGGGTTCCATAAGGCATTGTCGGCAATTGTAGACGGTAATATCACCACATTGATCGCGGCGGCGGTACTTTGGATCATGGGAAGCGGTACAGTGCGCGGATTTGCCCAGACGCTGGCATTAGGTATTGTGGTGTCGATGTTTACGGCGCTGGTAGTGACCCGCTGGATTGCGTATGTGCTATATGCGCTTGGCATCCGGGATCGGAAGTTCTATGGTAAGACGATAAAAGAAAGAAAGCCGATCGATTTCCTCGGCAAGAAGAAAATATTCTTTGGTATAGCTGCGGCTGTTATGGTAATCGGATTTGCTGTTATGGGATATCAGGCGGGAACAGGAAACGGACTGTTTAATTATAGTTTGGAATTCAAAGGCGGTACGGCGACAACGGTAACGTTTAATGAAGATTACTCGATCGATGAAATTGATTCTGAGATTGTGCCGATTGTTGAAGATGTAACCGGCGATAATAATGTTCAGACCCAGAAGGTTCAGGGGAGCAATGAGGTCATCATTAAGACTCAGACGCTGGACTTAGATACACGTGGAGCTTTGAATCAAGCTTTGGCTGACAATTTCGGCGTGGATGAATCACTGATTACCGCTGAAAATATCAGCTCGACCGTAAGCTCGGAAATGAGGAGAGACGCAGTAATAGCAGTACTTATAGCGGTATTGTGTATGCTGCTGTATATCCGGATACGATTTAAAGATATCTTTTTTGCAACCAGTGCGGTACTGGCATTGCTGCATGATGTTCTGATTGTAATCGCTTTTTATGGTGTCACCAGAATCTCGGTTGGAAATACTTTTATCGCATGTTTACTTACGATTTTAGGATATTCGATCAATGCAACGATTGTCATCTTTGACCGTATCCGTGAAGAGATCAAAGAGAAGCGGAAAAAGGAAACGATCCAAGAAATTGTAAATAAGAGTATCAACAAAACACTGACCAGAAGTATGTACACATCGTTTACCACATTAGTTATGATAGCAATGCTGTGGATCCTGGGCGTAAGTTCTATTAAGGAATTTGCGGCACCGCTGATGATTGGTGTAATCGCAGGAGCGTTTTCTTCTGTTTGTATTACCGGAGCATTGTGGTATATTATGAGAAATAAATTTGGTAAAACAGAATAATTTTCAAGAAAAAAGGATGTTGAAGAAAGTGAAGTGTCTTCAGCATCTTTTTGCATATTCACAGGATAAAGATCGATGATAAGGAGAATCATATGGAAAAATGGGTATTGCTCAGAAAGGGTGCGGATTTTCAGAAAATCGGTGAAAAATTTCATATCAGCCCCAGGCTGGCTGCGCTGATCCGCAACCGTGAAGTGATCGGTGATGCTGCCATTCATAAGTATCTTAATGGCAGCATTGGGGATCTGGAAGATGGGATGCTGATGCAGGACATGGATAAGGCCGTGGATATTCTGCTTGAAAAGATAAAAGAACGGCAGGCGATCCGGATTATCGGAGACTATGATATCGATGGGGTATGTGCAGCCTACGTTCTTCTTAAAGGCTTGAATGGGCTTGGAGCAAATGCAGACAGCGATATACCGGATCGGATAAGGGATGGTTATGGGTTAAATCAGGATCTGATCGATCGTGCGTTTGATGACCATATCGACACAATCTTGACCTGTGATAATGGCATTGCGGCGGCTGCGGAGATTGAATACGCTAAGAGTCTGGGAATGACCGTAATCGTCACCGACCATCATGAAGTGCCGTATATTGAAGAGAATGGTGAGAGGCAGTATCAGCTGCCGCAGGCAGATGCGGTGATAGATCCCAGGCGGGCGGATTGTCTGTATCCATTTAAAGGGTTGTGCGGGGCGGCAGTTGCATATAAATTGATAGAAGCCCTTTGCGAAGCGTTGGGGGAAGATGCTGCCGATGTAGATTTCCTGATGGAACCGGTGGCAGTAGCGACGATTGGTGATGTCATGGATCTGCAGGGTGAGAATCGTATTCTGGTTAAGCAGGGATTAGAAATGATGAAGCGGACACAGAATCTGGGTCTGGAAGCGCTGATCGAATGTACAGGTATTGATGCGGCGCGTTTATCGGCCTATCATATCGGATTTATCCTTGGCCCTTGTCTGAATGCCGGTGGACGGTTGGATACGGCTAAACGGGCGTTAGCGCTGCTCTGTGCAAAGACCAGGCAGGAGGCAGATGTGCTGGCAGGCGATCTAAAGGCGCTCAATGACAGCCGCAAGGAAATGACAGCCAAAGCGGTGGATCAGGCGGTGGAATTGATTGAGAATACGATAATCGGCGAGGATAATGTATTAGTAGTATATTTGCCGGGGTGTCATGAAAGCCTGGCGGGGATTGTTGCGGGAAGAATCAGAGAACGCTATTATAAGCCGGTCTTTATCCTGACGTCCGGTGAGCACGGTGTGAAAGGATCGGGGCGGTCTGTTGAAACTTATCATATGTACGAAGAACTTAATAAATGCCGCCATTTATTGACCAGATTCGGCGGTCATAAGCTGGCAGCCGGGTTATCGCTGGAAGAGGATAGTGTGGATGAATTCCGCCGGTTTATCAATGAAGAAAGCCAACTGAGCGAAGAAGATCTGACCAAGAAGGTTTCGATCGATATGAAATTGCCGCTGGATCAGATTAATGAGCAGTTTATCAGGGAACTGGAGCTGCTGGAGCCATTTGGGAAGGCGAATCCCAAACCGGTTTTTGCGGAGAGTGGTTTTTCGATATTGGGAGGACGCATTTTGGGTAAAAACCATAATGTGCTGAAGCTGAAAGTGATAGATGCAGAGGGAATCCAGATGGATGCTATGTATTTTGGAAATATTGATGCGTTTATGATGTATATCAGCGGGAAATACCCGGGAATAGTAAAAGAGCAGATTCTCAGCGGAAGATGTCCGCAGGTAAAGCTGGCTTTGACGTATTATCCGGATATTAATGAATACATGGGACGAACCAGTCTGCAAATTGTAATTCAGAATTATCAATAATTGAAAATCCTGTCGAATAATGATATACTAAAGGTTAGTTATGCTTATTGAGCCGTTAATGGACAATAAGATATGTAAAATCGAAAGGGGGGGCTGATATGACCGATTCAAAATTTATTACAAGTGAAGAACAAACAGTATCCGGAAGTCTGGTGAAATCAGCAGCAGAATATCAGAACCCCGATGACTTATATAAGACACTGATTGCATGTGTTGAAAAGTACCATCCTTCTACTGATGTATCCATTCTGGATAATGCATATAAGATTGCGAAAGAGGCACACGGCGACCAGAAGAGAAAGTCCGGGGAACCTTATATTATTCACCCGCTGTGGGTCAGTATTATCCTGGCGGGATTGGAAATGGATAAAGAAACGATTGTAGCGGGAATGCTCCATGACGTTGTGGAAGACACGATCATGGACGAAGAAGAAATTGTAGAACTATTCGGTTCAGAAGTTGCGCTTCTGGTGGATGGCGTCACCAAATTGGGGCGGCTTTCCTATTCTTCGGATAAGCTGGAGATCCAGGCGGAGAATCTGCGGAAGATGTTCCTGGCAATGGCGAAGGATATTCGGGTAATTATCATCAAGCTGGCTGACCGGCTGCACAATATGCGGACGCTGGAGTTTATGCGCCCGGAAAAGCAGCAGGAAAAGGCCCGTGAGACGATGGACATCTATGCACCGATCGCCGGTCGGCTGGGTATTTCTAAGATAAAGACCGAGCTCGATGATCTGGCGCTTAAGTATCTGGAGCCGGAGGTTTATCAGGATCTGGTCCGCCAGATTAATGAGCGTAAATTGGAGCGTGAAGAATTTATCCAGCAGATTGTCTTAGAGGTATCCACTCATATTGGCAAGGTGAATATCGAAGCTGAGGTATATGGCCGGGTGAAGCATCTCTTTAGTATCTATAAGAAAATGGTGAATCAGGATAAGACGGTGGATCAGATTTTTGATTTGTTTGCTGTGCGTATTATCGTAGACAGTGTGCGTGACTGCTATGCGGCGCTGGGGGTGATACATGAGATGTATACTCCGGTTCCGGGACGTTTCAAGGACTATATCGCAATGCCGAAGGCGAATATGTATCAATCGCTGCATACCACACTGATGAGTTCGGTCGGCCAGCCTTTTGAGATCCAGATCAGGACTCAGGAGATGCATAAGACCGCTGAGTATGGTATTGCGGCCCACTGGAAATATAAAGAATCCGGAGACGGCAAGAAGAGCGGTGCATCGCGGGAAGAAGAGAAGTTGAGCTGGCTGCGTCAGATTCTGGAATGGCAGACTGAAATGTCCGATAATAAGGAATTTATGAATCTGCTGAAAGGCGATCTGGATCTGTTTACCGAAGATGTGTATTGTTTTACACCAAATGGAGATGTCAAGAGTCTGCCGAATGGCTCGACGACGATTGACTTTGCTTATGCAATTCACAGTGCAGTCGGGCACCGGATGGTCGGTGCACGGGTAAATGGCAGGCTGGTAACAATTGACTATAAGATTCAGAACGGAGACCGGATCGAGATTCTGACTTCGCAGAATTCCAAAGGTCCGAGCCGGGACTGGTTAGGAATCGTCAAGAGTACGCAGGCGAAGAATAAGATTAACAGCTGGTTTAAGAAAGAGCACAAAGAGGAGAATATTACCCGCGGAAAAGAATTAATTGCAGCTTCCTGTAAGGCCAAAGGCTTTGCAGTCAGTGATTTGCAGAAGTCGAAATACATGCAGGTAGTGCAGAAGAAATACGGCTTCCGCGAATGGGATGCCGTCATCGCGGCAATCGGACACGGGGGCCTGAAAGAAGGTCAGGTGGTCAACCGCCTGATTGAAGAATATTCAAAAGACCACAGGGAAGAGATCACCGATGAGGAAGTTCTTGAAAAAGTGGCTGAGGCGGCGGACAACAAGATTCATCTGACGAAGTCAAAAAGCGGTATCGTGGTGAAGGGTATTGATGATATGGCAGTACGCTTCTCAAAATGCTGTAATCCGGTGCCGGGTGATGAAATCGTCGGATTTGTCACCAGAGGCCGTGGTATGACCATTCACCGGACCGACTGTATCAATGTCCTGAATCTTGATGATATTGAGCGGGCAAGGCTTCTCGATGCCGAATGGGGAACTGACACTGGTGAAGAGACCGCCGGCCAGTATCTGGCTGAGATTAAGCTCTTTGCGAATGATCGGGCCGGATTGCTGCTGGAGATCTCTAAGATCTTCACGGAACAGGGTCTGGATGTAAAGTCGATGAATGTCCGGACCAGCAAACAGGGAACGGCAACGATTGAAGTAGGATTCGCGGTACATGGCCGGGAAGAACTGAAAAAAGTAGTAGAAAAATTAAGGCAGATAGAAGGCGTTCTGGATATTGAACGCGCAGTGGGGTAACGGATTTGAAAGTAGAGAAATTTGTGATCGGTATTATCAGCACGAATTGTTATTTGGTAATTAACGAAGAGGCAAAAGAGGCGGTTGTGATTGATCCGGCCGCTGCTCCGGAGTATTTTGTGAATCATATTAAGAGTGAAGGACTGACGATCAGGGCAGTTCTTTTAACCCATGGCCATTTCGATCATATTATGGGAATCGATGGTTTTCTGCAGGAATTTCATGTGCCGGTATATGCGCACGGAGCAGAAAAGGTGCTGCTGACCGACAGCAAAATGAACGGCTCAAAGACCTATACACCAGGCTATGAATTTCATGACGCAGTATATATTCATGACGGTGACCATCTGAAACTGGCCGGTATGGAATTTGAAGTGCTGCACACCCCCGGCCATACATGCGGCGGCGTGTGCTATTATGTAAAAAGTGAAAATCTGTTGTTCAGCGGTGATACCCTTTTTCAGGCTTCTGTAGGACGTGCCGATATGCCGACGGGAAGCATGACCGATCTGGTCAGCTCGATCCGGGAGAAATTATTAGTGCTGCCGGAGGAAACACTGGTTTACCCGGGGCATATGGGAGAAACGACAATTGCTTACGAAAAAGCAAAGAATCCCTATGTTTAATGAAAAGAGGCGGCGATATGATTCATATATCTTGTAAGAATCCGTTATATACGTATGATGTGTATCATATTATCAAGGCATTTATGCCGGAAGCGGAAGTGAAACAAAGTATAAATGAAGAGCAGGGATCACTGGTTGATATCCAATTGGAAGGTGGTTCCTGCTTTTTTGTGACTGAAGAAGAGTTAAAAGACATTACGGATCAGCCGAAGCAAAAGCGCGTGCTGGGACAAAAGATCTATCACTGGCTGACCGAAGAGACCGGGAGAGAACTGCCGTGGGGGATTCTGACCGGAATCCGTCCGACCAAGCTGATTATGCAGCAGCTGGAGGCGCACGGCAGCGAAGAGAAAGCTGCAGCGTTTCTGGCAGAGAATTATTTTGTGTCCAAAGCAAAGATCAAATTGGGAACAGCCATCGCCGGAAAAGAGCTGGAATTGTTAAACAGTCTGGATTATCGGGACGGCTACAGTCTGTATGTCGGCATTCCGTTTTGCCCGACAACCTGTAGCTATTGTTCATTTACTTCTTATCCGATTGCCGCATGGCAACACCGGGTGAGTGATTATCTGGCAGCATTATATAAAGAAATTGAATATGTCAGCAAAGTAATGCGGCACAAAAAGCTGAATACGGTTTATATAGGCGGAGGTACACCGACTACATTGAATGCTGAGCAGCTGCGTTATTTGCTGCAGGAGCTGAAAAGCCATTTTTCTTATCAGTACCTGCAGGAGTTTACTGTAGAAGCGGGACGCCCCGACAGTATTACCAGAGAGAAGCTGGAGGTGCTGCGGGAATTCGGGATTTCCAGAATTTCAATCAATCCGCAGACGATGCAGCAGAAGACGCTGGATGTGATTGGCCGGCGGCACCGGACGGAAGAAACTGTGTCAGCTTTTGAAATGGCACGAGAGCTGGGCTTTGATAATATCAATATGGATCTGATTGCCGGGCTTCCGGGTGAGAGCATTGTTGATATGGAAGATACCCTGAAGCAGATCGTCTGCCTTGACCCGGACAGCCTGACGATTCATTCTCTGGCAATCAAATGGGCGGCCAAAATGGGACAGGAGAAATGGATTGCCGATGTTACCGGTGATGAACTGGCCCGGATGATAGATATGGGAGCAGCATATGCAAATATGATGCAAATGGAACCTTATTATATGTACCGGCAGAAAAATATTGCCGGAAGTTTTGAAAATGTTGGCTATGCAAAGGTTGACAAAGCCGGAATATACAATATACTTATTATGGAAGAGAAACAGTCT
>Ga0153946_1000990_pt1 | contig 12382 bp, 9 predicted proteins | sample TSNJ030MetaG_FD_104751 | JGI IMG/M metagenome (GOLD analysis project Ga0153946, IMG submission 104751) | Attine ant fungus gardens microbial communities from New Jersey, USA - TSNJ030 MetaG | ecosystem: Host-associated > Fungi > Mycelium > Unclassified | place: USA: New Jersey, Wharton State... | reverse complement strand
TAGCGATTATAGATTATGATGCAGGTAATATAAAAAGTGTAGAAAAGGCATTAGTTAAACTAGGACAGGTACCAGTGATAACCAGAGATGCTGAGACGATCCTGAACGCGGATAAAGTAATTCTTCCGGGAGTCGGAGCGTTCGGTGATGCGATGGCTAAGCTTCGCAGTTACGGTCTGGTTGAAGTGATCCGGGAAGTAACGGCAAAAGGAACGCCGTTTCTGGGAATATGTCTGGGGATGCAGCTGCTGTTCGAAAAGAGCGAAGAGGCGCCCGGTATTGAAGGACTTCGTATACTGGAAGGTGAGATTCTTAAAATTCCCGCGGCGGAAGGTTTAAAGATACCGCATATTGGCTGGAATTCCCTGAGTTTTCAGAATAACGGTTGTCTGTTTGAAGATTTGCCGCAGGATACTTATGTATATTTTGTACATTCCTATTATTTGAAGGCAAAACAAGAGAGCATTGTGAAAGCAGTGACTGAATATGGTACCCGGATTGATGCAGCGGTGGAAAAAGACAATATAGCAGCGTGCCAGTTCCATCCGGAGAAGAGCAGCGACGCCGGGCTTCAGATGCTGCGAAACTTTATCTTGAAAGAAGATAAAGCCACCGGCGGATTGCAGAGCGATAACTAAGGAAAGAGGAAAGGGCAGACTTATGTTTACAAAGAGAATCATTCCCTGTCTGGATGTGCATAACGGCCGGGTGGTAAAGGGAGTTAATTTTGTCGATCTCCAGGATGCAGGTGATCCGGTTGAGATCGGTGCGGCTTATGATAAAGCCGGAGCTGATGAATTGGTCTTTCTGGATATTACGGCGACGTCCGATGCCAGAGAAACGGTGGTGGATATGGTTCGGAGAGTGGCCGAGACGGTATTTATACCGTTTACCGTCGGCGGAGGAATCCGGACAGTCGAGGATTTCAGAGCGTTGTTAAGGGAAGGCGCTGATAAAATATCGATCAATTCTTCGGCAATTAATACGCCGGAGCTGATCTCGCAGGCCGCTGATAAGTTCGGCAGTCAATGTGTGGTTGTGGCAATTGATGCCAAGCGGCGTGCTGACGGCAGCGGCTGGAATATCTATAAGAATGGCGGCCGGGTGGACGTCGGTATCGATGCGGTCGAGTGGGCGCGGCAGGCAGAGCGGCTCGGAGCAGGTGAAATCCTGCTGACCAGTATGGATGGTGACGGCACCAAAGCCGGATATGATCTGGAAGTGACCCGGGCGATTGCAGAAAACGTATCGATCCCAGTGATTGCTTCGGGCGGGGCCGGAACGACGGAACATTTCTATGAGGCGCTGACTAAAGGGAAAGCAGATGCGGCACTGGCAGCATCGTTATTTCATTTTAAGGAACTGGAAATCAGAGAAGTGAAACAATACTTAAAGGATAAAGGTGTATCCGTACGATTATAAGGTGAGTTCCCCTTTTGGTCAGTGGATAGCAGTAAGGAGAAGAAATAACATGGCAGCAATTGCAAATGACTGGCTGGCAGTGCTTCAGGAGGAGTTTAGAAAGCCATATTATAAGAAACTGTTTGAACGTGTAAAAGACGAATACAGCAGAGGACCGGTGTATCCGCCGTCGGATGAGATCTTTAATGCCTTCCATCTGACGCCGTTTCATGACGTTAAGGTGGTCATTCTCGGTCAGGATCCATATCATGAACCGGGACAGGCGCATGGTCTTTGTTTTTCGGTGAAACCAGGCGTGGCGGCTCCGCCGTCGCTGGTAAATATTTATCAGGAGCTGCACGATGATCTGGGATGTTATATTCCCAATAACGGTTATCTGACCAAGTGGGCCGAGCAGGGCGTACTGATGCTGAATACGGTGCTGACGGTGCGGGCACATCAGGCCAATTCGCTGCGGGGCATCGGCTGGGAAGAATTTACGGATGCTGCAATCAAAACGCTGAATAACGCCGACCGTCCGATGGTCTTTATCTTATGGGGCCGACCGGCACAGATGAAACGCTCGATGCTCAATAATCCGAAGCATCTGATCCTGCAGGCACCGCATCCGAGTCCGCTGTCATCATATCGCGGTTTCTTCGGCAGTAAACCGTTCAGTCAGACCAATCAGTTTCTGGAAGCCAACGGTGCAGTACCGATTGACTGGCAGATCGAAAACATCTAGTACGAATATAAGGAAGGTTCGAAAATATGACAAAACAGGATTTAGAATGCTGCGATATACCCCATACTCACGATGATGTTATCGCACAAGTGCGTCCGAATATGATAGAAGAAGCCCGTCTTAGGGAATTGGCTGATTTATTTAAGGTGTTCGGGGATGCTACCCGGGTGCGGATCATGAGTGTTCTGCAGCAGTCGGAAATGTGTGTGTGCGACCTGGCGGAGGTGCTTGAGATGTCGCAGTCGGCAATCTCACACCAGTTAAGAGTGCTGAAGCAGGCAAAACTGGTAAAAAACAGACGTGAAGGGAAAACGGTGTTTTATTCTCTGGCAGATGGACATATTCAGACGATCATGAGCCAGGGCATGGAACATATTATGGAATAGGGAGTATATATGAAAAAGTATTTGATTACACTAGCAGTGGTGGCCGGTTTGTTACTCGGCGGCTGTAATACGAAAGAACTGTCCGGAACTGAGCTTTTGGAGCAGGGCAGTTATGAAGCTGCCGTGGAGAAGTTTGAAGAGGCGATTGATGCAGGACGCAATATCGAAGAAGCTTACCGCGGTCTGGGGATCGCCTATTGGGAGATGGAAGATTATCAGCGGGCCCGTGGTGCTTTTTCGAAAGCTTTGAATAATGGAGCGGAAGAAACGGGAACTATTTATAATTTTTTAGGCGTTTGCGACTTGAAAATGGGTTATATGGAGAATGCTCTGGAGTGGTTTGATAAGGGTTTGGAAACAGAAGGTAACAGTGAAGAAATGATCCGGGAGATGGAATTCAATCAGATTGCTGCTTATGAAGGATTGGAAGACTGGGATAAGGTCAGGGAAAAACTGGATTCATATCTCGCGAAGTATCCGGATGATGAGCAGGCACAGAAAGAAGCGGATTTTCTGGAGACCAGATAGAGGTTAATATGGCAGAAATGATAGAAATCGGAAAAGAGACAGAGCGGGTCATCCTCGTTGGCGTCAGTGCAGACGACGGAGATGATACCAAACAGTCTCTGGACGAATTAGAAGAACTTGCAAAAACAGCAGGTGCAGTAACAGTGGGGCGTATTATTCAGAATCGGGAAAGAATGCACCCCACTACTTATGTAGGTAAAGGAAAGCTCGACGAGATCAAAGATTTATTGTGGGAAACCGAAGCGACCGGAATTATCTGCGATGATGAATTATCGCCGGTGCAGTTGAGGAATATGGAAGATGCGCTGGATATCAAGATCATGGATCGGACGTTGATTATTTTAGATATCTTCGCAGCGCGGGCATCGACCAATGAAGGCAAGATTCAGGTTGAACTGGCACAGCTAAAATACCGGCAGTCACGGCTGACCGGATTGGGTAAATCGTTATCCCGGCTGGGCGGCGGAATTGGAACCAGGGGGCCAGGGGAAAAGAAGCTGGAAATGGATCGCCGGCTGATCAAAGAAAGGATCGCCCAATTGAACCGTGAACTCAAAGATGTCAAGCGGCATCGGGAGATTACAAGAGAACAGCGCAGCCGCAGCCGGATACCGGTGATTGCGATTGTCGGTTATACCAATGCCGGGAAGTCAACGCTGTTAAATACCCTGACCAATGCGGGGGTACTGGAAGAGGACAAACTCTTTGCGACACTTGATCCGACGACCAGAAACTTAGCTCTGCCGAGCGGGCAGGAAGTGCTTCTGACCGATACGGTTGGGTTTATCAGAAAGCTGCCTCATCATTTGATCGAAGCGTTCCGAAGTACTCTGGAAGAAGCAAAGTATGCTGATATGATTTTGCATGTTGTGGACAGTGCCAATGAACAGATGGACGAGCAGATGCATATCGTATATGAGACTTTGACCTGGCTGAAAGTGGTAAATAAGACTATCATCACCGCTTTCAACAAGCAGGATATTCCGGAAAGTCAGGGAATTATCCGTGACTTTAAGGCTGATTACACCGTCAGGATCTCAGCCAGAACCGGAATGGGCCTGGATGAACTAAAAGAGCTTATCGAGAAAGTGCTGCGGGAGCAGAAGATTGCAATTGAGCAGGTCTATCCATATGCGGAAGCCGGTAAGATCCAGCTGATCCGTAAATATGGTGAGCTTTTAGAAGAAGCATACCGTGAAGACGGTATTTTTGTAAGAGGGTACGTGCCGTCGGATATCTATAATAAGGTTCGTTAAATCCGTCGGATAAGGAGAAAGGTTATGGCATTGCAGTTTGTCATGGGAAATCCGGGTTCAGGAAAATCCTATCAGCTATATCAGAAAGTAATTGCGGATTCGATCGCGAATCCTGATAAAAATTATATTGTCATCGTTCCGGAACAGTTTACCATGCAGACCCAACAGGAGCTGGTAGATAAACATCCGCGCGGCGGGATCATGAATATAGACGTCCTGAGTTTTGGGCGTCTTGCTTTTCGTGTACTGGAAGAGGTGGGCGGAATGCAGCGCACCATTCTGGATGACGAGGGTAAGAGCCTGATTCTGCGTAAGATCGCCGGAGATTTTGAAAATGAACTTAAGGTTCTGCGGGGAAACCTGAAAAAGCCGGGCTATATCAGCGAAGTGAAGTCAATTATCTCAGAATTTACCCAATATGACATCGCGCAGGAACATATCGATGAAGTGATTCGGAATATCGGTGAGCAGAATTATCTGTCTTATAAACTGCGGGATATTCAGAAGGTGTATCAGGGCTTTGCCGATTATCTTGCCGATAAGTATATTACCAAAGAAGAGATTCTCGACGTCCTGGCCGGTGTAATCAAAGATTCCCGAATGCTTAAGGACAGTGTTGTCGTATTTGATGGATTTACCGGATTTACTCCGATTCAGGAACGGGTTCTGCGGGAATTGATGCGGAACTGCGAGAGGGTCGTTGTCACTGTGACGATTGACGGACGGGAAGATCCTTTTGTCTTAAAACATAAATACCAATTATTTGCGCTGAGTAAACAAATGGTTACCAGTTTAGTGAAAATTGCCAAAAAGGACCGGATTATTATCGAAGACCCCGTCGGGTTGTTCGACGCACCGGTTTATCGCTGCCGGGATAACCGGCCGCTGGCATTTTTGGAGCAGGAACTGTTCCGCTATTCCAGAAAGCAATATTTGGACGAGCAGAGCAGCATCTCGATCCATAGTGCCAGAGATCCGCGTTCGGAAGTAGAATTTGCAGCCGGCGAGATATTAAATCTGGTGCGTAATAAGGGGTATCGGTATAAAGATATCGCGGTGATCACAAATGATATGTCCATCTACACCAATTGCGTTGAAGAAGTGTTTGCTGCATATGCGATTCCGGTTTTTATGGATCAGAAGCGGAGCATTCTGCTCAACTCCTTCGTAGAGTATATCCGAAGTCTTCTGGCGATGGCAGAAGGAGGCTATACCAGAGAAGGGGTATTCCGTTTTCTGCGAACCGGGCTTTTTGGCTTTACCAACGCGGAACTGGATCTGCTGGAAAATTATATTACCGCGTTGGGAATCAAAGGCTATAAGAAGTGGCAGGAGAAATGGATCCGCCGTTCACGCACTACCACCGAAGCGGAATTGGAAGTATTAAATAGCATGCGGGTGCAGTTTGTCGAACGCATGGAAGAACTTACTTATGTGCTCAGACAGCGGAGTAAGACGATTAAGGATATTACCCTGGCGTTATATGAATTCTTTGTTCGGGAAGAGATTCAGAAGAAATTGAAAGATCAGGAACGGCAGTTTGAAAAAGAAGAAGATCAGGTGCTGGCAAAGGAGTATGCCCAGATATACCGGATTGCGATGGATTTATTTGATAAATTTGTAGAATTACTGGGGAATGAAAGGGTATCCCTGAAAGAATACTGTGAGCTTTTGGATGCCGGTTTCGAAGAAGCCAAGGTCGGAATCATTCCGCCGGGAATGGATCAGGTTACTGTGGGAGATGTGGAGCGAACCAGATTAAAAGAGATCAAAGCACTGTTTTTTCTTGGGATTAATGATACCCTGCTGCCGGGGAATTTAATGCTGGGAGGATTTCTGTCGGAACGTGACCGCGAGAAATTTGAAACGCAGAAAATAACGCTTTCGCCCGGCAGTAAAGAAAAGATCTATGTACAGAAATTTTATCTGTATCTGCATCTGACCAAGCCTTCGGAACGGTTATATCTGTCTTATGCCAAGGTTTCCTCAGAAGGTGCGGCACTGCGGCCGGCATACCTGATCGGTGAAATCAGGCGTCTGTATCCGAATCTTTCGGTCAGGAACGAAGAGCTGACCGGTATCTGGGAGAAGGAACTGACACCGCAGACCGGAATATCGTATATTATTACGGAGCTTCAGGATAAGAGCCGGATTCTGGGGAGTGAATGGAAGGAATTATATACCTGGTATCTTACCCATCCCGAATGGAGTCAGAAGATCCGGAATCTGGCGGCGGCAAGTTTTTACAAGAAGCCGGAAGATAAGCTGACCCGGCAGATTGCCGCGGAACTATATGGTGAGAATTTCACAGAGAGTGTTACCCGGCTGGAGCGTTTTTCCGTTTGCGCTTTTGCCCATTTTCTGACTTATGGTCTACGGCTGCGGGAACGGGAGCAGTATCAATTTCAGGCGCTGGACATGGGAAATGTCTTTCATAGCGCACTGGAGCATTTTTCTAAGGAGTTAATGCGTGAAGGATATCAGTGGAACGCCATTCCCGATAATGTCAGAGAGCGCCTGATCGAAGCAAGTGTCGAAGCGAGTATTACCGACTACGGCAATACGGTGCTCTACAGTTCCGCCCGCAATCACTATATGATCAGTCGGATGAAGCGGATGATGCACCGGACTGTCTGGGCGATCGGACGCCAGCTGGGGGAAGGGGATTTTGTGCCGAGTGGTTATGAAATAGTCTTCCCGGGCGGAAAAATTGACTGCATTGATGTCTGCGAAGAACAGGATAAAGTATTTGTCAAGGTAATCGACTATAAGACCGGATCGAAATCATTTGATATCGTGGCAATTTATCATGGGCTGCAGATGCAGTTAGCGGTGTATCTGAATGCGGCGGTAGAGATCGAGACGAAGCGGCATCCGGATAAAGAGGTGGTACCGGCCGGGATATTTTATTATCAGATTAAAGATCCGATTGTTGATAAAATAAACGATCCCGAGAAATTAGAAGAGGCGATATTAAAGGAGCTGAAACTGGATGGACTGGTCAATAGTGAACCGGAGGTGCTGGGTCATCTGGAGCATAATCTGAGCGGCAATTCAGTGATTCTTCCGGTGGGACTGAAAAAGGACGGGAATCTTTCGAAGACTTCGAAGACCGCTACGACTGCGGAGTTTGAGATTATCTCCGGCTTTGTCGGACATCGAATCGCCAAATTGCGGGAGGAAATCTTAAGTGGTGCAGCCGATGTCAGTCCATATGAATATGGGAAGCAGACCGGATGCGATTATTGTCAGTACCGGAATATCTGTGGATTTGATAAAGAGATTGACGGTTATGAGTACCGGCGGCTGGCAGAGCTGGAAAAGGAAGAAGTGTTGAAACGAATGGAAAAAGAGGTGTAGCTATGGGGATGAGTTGGACAAAAGAACAGCGCATGGTTATTGATACCAGAAATGCCAATATGCTGGTATCGGCCGCAGCGGGTTCAGGGAAGACTGCGGTATTGGTCGAGCGCATCATCACCAGGCTGACCAGTACGGAGCAGCCGCTGGATGTTGACCGGCTGCTGGTTGTGACCTTTACCGAAGCAGCGGCAGCAGAGATGAAAGGACGAATACGCGATGCGATTGATAAAATTCTGGAAGAGTACCCGGAGAATGAGCACATGCAGCGTCAGGCGGCTCTGATCCATAGTGCCCGGATTATGACGATCCACAGTTTTTGCCTGTCAGTGATCCGGGAACATTTTCATACCATCGATCTGGATCCGGGCTTTCGTACTGCAGAAGAAGGCGAATTAAAATTATTAAAGCACGATGTGCTGGAAGAGCTTTTGGAGCTGCATTATGAAGCAGGGGAAGAAGACTTTCTGAAATTTGTTGAATGTTTTGCGTCCGGGCGGGATGATAAGAAGTTAGAAGAAATCCTTTTAAACCTGTATGAATTTTCCCGCAGCTACCCTAATCCGTCACAGTGGTTTACAGAATGTCTGGAAGTATACGGCGCGAAAGATGAGGAGACCTTTGAGCAAACCCGGTTTGTCGGGGCGGCCCGGCGGAATATCGAACGCTATCTGGAAGATGCGCTGCATTTGGTGGATCAGGGACTGGCGCTATGTTATGCCGAAGACGGTCCGACGGTATATGCCGCAGCACTGGAAGCGGACCGGGAAGGGATTCTCGATCTTAAGGAAGCAGATACGTTTCTGGATATGAATCAGAAGGCCGCAGTATTCAAATGGGAGCGGCTGGCATCACTGCGGAAGAAAGAGGGAATATCGGAGCAGAAGATGGATCAGGTAAAAGCGATCCGAAGCGATGTGAAAGAGCTGATCGGGGATCTGAAAAAATACTATTTCTACACGGATAATCAATCACTGTTTCATGATATGCAGGAGTGTTATCCGGTGGTACAGGTACTGACCGGACTGGTGGCTGAATTTGAAGCGGCTTTCACGAACAAGAAGCGGGAGCGCAATATCATTGATTTCAGTGATATGGAGCATCTGGCACTGCGGATTCTGACCAGAGAGGAGGCCGGGGAACTGGTACCTTCAGAAGCGGCAGAAGGTTATCAGGAGCAGCTGTCAGAGATTATGATCGATGAGTATCAGGACAGTAACATGCTGCAGGAAGTAATTCTGACCAGTGTGTCTTCGGTAAGATGCGGTATCTATAATATCTTTATGGTTGGGGACGTGAAACAGAGTATTTATCGGTTTCGTCTTGCCAAACCGGAATTATTTATGGAGAAGTTTGAGGCCTATCCGACCGCTGATCATTGCTGCCGGATTGATTTACATAAGAATTTCCGCAGCCGTTTGGAGGTGCTTGACAGTGTAAACTTTATCTTTGAACAGGTCATGACCAAAGAGCTGGGCGGAATTACTTATGATAGTACGGCCCGGCTGAATGTGGGTGCGGCTTATGAGACACGGAGCGGCAATGAAACCGAAGTTATTCTGGTACACACGGATGGTATCAAGGACGCGGAAGTGGAGATTGAGGACAGTGAACGGGAACTGGAAGCCCGGGCAGCGGCCCGGCGAATTAAAGAACTGATGAAAGATCAGCAGATACGGGATAAGGACAGCGGTGAATACCGGCCGATCCGTTACCGGGATATCGTGATTCTGACCCGCAGCCTTAAAGGTTGGACCAATGTCTTTGCAGACATCTTGAAACGGGAGGGAATACCGACATATACCGGAAGTAAAGAAGGATATTTCGAGACTCTGGAGATCGGTATTCTGCTCAATTACCTGCGGGTGCTTGATAACCAGAAACAAGATCTGCCGCTGGCATCGGTATTAAAATCGCCGATCGGCGGACTGACCAACGGGCATCTGGCAACGATCAGGAGCAAGTATCCGGAGCTGCTTTTTCATGAAGCGGTTACAGCATATGCAAAAGGGGAGGGAGAACCGGAACTTATTGTGAAGCTTCGGTCGGTTCTCGATCAGATTGAAGAGTATCGCCGGATTCTTCCCTTTACGGCGATCCATGTGCTGCTGTGGAAGATCATTAAGGAAACCGGTTATGGTGAATATATGGCAGCATTGCCGGGCGGTGCACAGCGAAAAGCCAATATCGATATGCTGGTTGAAAAGGCAATCGCATATGAAGCTACCAGCTATAAGGGGTTATTTCATTTTGTGCGGTATATCGAACAGCTTCAGAAATATGAAGTGGACTACGGTGAAGCCAGCCTGACCGATGAGCAGGCGGATGCGGTCCGGCTGATGAGTATCCATAAAAGTAAAGGTCTGGAATTTCCGGTCGTAATCGTTGCCGGGATGATTAAGCCTTTCAATACTCAGGATTCCCGGGCGAAGATCGTTGTTCACCCCAATCTGGGAATAGGTATCGACGCAGTCGATCTGAAAGACCGGACCAAGAGTCCCTCCTTATTGAAAAAGGTAATTCAAAAGGAGCTGATACTGGAGAATCTGGGTGAGGAACTGCGGGTGCTGTACGTTGCCCTGACCCGGGCAAAAGAAAAACTGATCATGTTGGGGACGGTGAAGGAATGGGAAAAGCGGCAGCAGGCCGATGAACTGATCCGCAGCCAGCCGGGCACGACGCTGTCATTTGGCCGGCTGGCCGGCGCGGGCAGCTATTATGACTGGGTGCTGCCGTCACTGGTACGGATGGATCCGTCGCTTCCGCTGACCATCAGACATCTTCAGGCGGAAACGATTGCAGCGGCTGAATCCTCTGAAGCAGCCGGAGATTTGCTGGCGGCGGAAGCGCTGCGGGAATGGGATACCCGGAAGACCTATGATGAGGAGTTTGCTAAGCAGCTGGAAGAACAGTTTTCCTATCAGTATCCATACAGCGAAGAGAAACAGCTTAAACTTAAATATACCGTCAGCGAATTGAAACAACTGGGAGGTTCCCCGGAGGAGACAGGAGAGCTGTTATTTGAGGAGCCGGAGATAATTCCGCTGATACCTAAATTTTTAACCGAAGAAACTGAAATGGCAGGTGCTTCCCGGGGAAGTGCTTATCATAAATTGCTGGAGCTGCTCGACTTCACCGTTTCGTATGACCGGGGCGGGCTTTTAAAGGCATTGGACGATTTTGAAAAGCGGGGTCTGCTGTCGCGGGAAATGAAAGAGTGTATCCGGCCGGAAGATATTCTGCAATTTCTGAGTTCCGATCTGGCCGGGCGGATGCAGGCGGCGGCTAAGCAGGGAATGCTTAAGAGTGAACAGCCCTTCGTGATTGGCGTTGATGCAGGATATCTGGTACAGGGAATTATCGACGTATATTTTGAAGAAGAGGATGGATTGGTTATTGCCGATTATAAGACCGACCGTGTAGACAGCGGTGCGCAGCTTCGGGAAAAATATCATGTGCAGCTGGACTATTATGCACAGGCGCTTGAGAAACTGACCCTCAAAAAGGTAAAAGAAAAGATTATTTATGCTTTTGCTGTTCATGAGGAGGTAGAGATATAGGGTGAGTGAGAATTTAATGATTTATCTGATCGGGTATCCGGCAGTCCTTAATATATGTTCTTTTGTAGTCTATGGGATCGATAAGGGCAGGGCCCAAAAGGGGCAATACCGCATTTCTGAGAAGACACTGATTATATTGGCAGCAGCGGGCGGCTCGATCGGAGCCTGGATTGGAATGCGGGTGTACCGCCATAAGACCAAACACATAAAATTTTATATTGGGATTCCCATAATCATATTGTTACAGGCAGGGATTATACTTTGGCTGCTGGTCAGATGAGTGGGAAACATTTGATGGGAGAAGGCTTGACAGCCTTCTTTTTATCTTGAATATAGATTAGATAATATTAAAAAAATAATAATATTGTATTGACAAACAATATTATACGACATATAATATGAATATAAAAATGATATTAAGAACAAAATAATATTATAGTGAGGAGTGATTAAATGGTATTTAATACCGGAGCAGCTTTACTCGATGCAGTAGTACTGGCAGTTGTATCGCGGGAAGCTGATGGCACGTATGGATATAAAATTACGCAAGATGTACGGCATGCGATTGATGTCTCAGAGTCTACGTTATACCCGGTGCTCAGAAGGCTTCAGAAGGATGAATGTCTGGAAGTGTATGACCAGCAGTATGACGGCAGAAACAGACGTTACTATAAGCTGACCGAGAAAGGCATGGCTCAATTGAATTTGTATCGGATAGAATGGAAGAACTATTCGACTAAGATTAATGAATTATTTGAGGGAGGTGTGCCTGTATGAGCCGCATAGATTTTATGAAAGCGCTGGAAGCATTGCTGCAGGATATTTCAGCGGAAGAACGTAAGGAAGCGATGCAGTATTACAATGATTATTTTGATGATGCCGGAGTGGAGAATGAACCGCACATCATGTCGGAACTGGGCAGCCCCGAGAAGGTAGCCGCGACTATTAAGGCAGGTCTTAAGGGTGCAGCAGAGACCAGCAGTCAGTATGGTGAGACAGGATATACCGATACCAGGTTTGAGGAAAAAGAAGCTCCGGCGGTCCGGAATCGGCAGAAGCGGGACGGACAGAAGAACAGCGGGCAGAATCATGCCAAACAGGCTGATAATCAACAGGAATACGGTCAGCAAGCGAAGAATCAGGAAG
>Ga0153946_1000988_pt1 | contig 12398 bp, 18 predicted proteins | sample TSNJ030MetaG_FD_104751 | JGI IMG/M metagenome (GOLD analysis project Ga0153946, IMG submission 104751) | Attine ant fungus gardens microbial communities from New Jersey, USA - TSNJ030 MetaG | ecosystem: Host-associated > Fungi > Mycelium > Unclassified | place: USA: New Jersey, Wharton State... | reverse complement strand
GAATAATAGCGTAGCGGTTATGCCGCGAAAGTCCCTTGACAGGGCTGACAGTCTCGGCGGCTCTGCCGCCGCTCCCCTCGGCTCTGGTCTTTCGGTTCTGCCCGCCCCCTCTGTGGCTCTCCCTGCCCGTAGGTTTTTAACGGTAAAGGAAAAAAGAATGGCGCGGCGCACATTGCTCTTACATGCCCTATAAGGCGGGGCGGTAATAAAAATAATGATAAAAATAACATACGCCGAAAATAACATGAATAAATACACCATAGACAGGGCATAATAAAAACAGACGGACGGACAGCCCTAAGAAGTGTCCTCGTCGGCACACGGGAACACAAGCATATCCCACAAGGACAACTGCAAACCACCCGTGGGCGTGTGTACGTCCTCGCTGGCGCAAGCGGAACACCCTACGGGTGTTCGTCTATAATTGGTCGGCTTAAAAAATGGCGAAACGGCTTCCTGTGCGGATTTCACCGCTTTTGTCACTGTTTCGGCGGCGTTCTCTACTGCTGTTATAAGGCTCTCTGCGGCGTTTTGCGTCACGTCCTTAATATTGCTCAATGTTTCTTCTACAATCGTTATAGCGCGCGCTAATAAGCCGTTAGCGGTAATGGCGGCTTTATCTCTATCGAATGTTCGTGCGCTGATATTCATAATAGCGCAAACTTCCTCTTTTTCTTTGCCCTCGGCAATTAACGTGGCTACTGTTTCCCTGCGTTCATTTACGGTATCGGCTTTGGTCTGTTTGCCCTCTTTTTCAAGGCGTGACAAATACGCCTTGCGGTTAGACTTCTTTTTACGGGCGGTCTGCGTCTGCGGCTGAACGCAAAGATATTCAAGTTCTTCTTGTTCGGCTTCCGTTATATTCAAAACTTCAATCAGTTTAGGTAATCCATATGTATAGGTTTTTCTTGTTTTTAGCTTAGTTTCTGCGCTTTTGGTGCGTTTTTCAACGTAAGTTTCATCAAAGGGTACATCAAAGGTTTTGTTAAGTGCTTGGGCTTGCTCCAACGCATATGTAAAGTCGTTTGTACGCTCTCCTACCCACAAACGGCAAAGGAAAAGCGCATATTCTCGGCTACAATCGCCGCCTGTTCGCAAGGAAAACAGCTTGAAAAGGTCGTTTACGCGTCCGTCAAGCATGGTGTTTATGGTCTTAGACTTGGCAAAAATAATGACATTATTCTTTTCGGCTTTATCCTCACGGTGAGTATTACTATTTGCTTTGATAAAGTCGAAAGTCTCTTGATAATCAGCAAAATTCGGTAATTCTAAATCAAACTCGGTAGCTTGCCATTGTGCGACACGTCTTTGTTTCTCTGTGGCTTCTCCGTATGGATATGTAGGCTCATTCTTGGCTTTATTCTTCCACTTCTGCGGCTTTATGTCATGTTCTTTGATTATATCGTACAGGGTATATTTAACGTCGTTAAAGCGCATGATACTGACGCTTTCTCCGTTTTTGCCGTTGACGCTGTACGGTACGCGTAAGATACGCGCCGCGTCAAGGGCTTGCGGGTCGGCGTTAAAGTCTTTGCATTGCTCAAAGAGGTATTTTTCTACGCTTGTCCAACTTGGCAAGGCGTTCCTATCCTCGTCAATTTTCCAAATGAGGTAAAGCCCGCGCCCACTATTGATTACAAAGGTCGGCAAAGGTATATTGTGTCCAAAATAGCCGTTTTCAAGTTCAAAAAGTACCTGTTCTTGCGACATACCGATTTTATAGCAATCAAGGTCAAGGAACAGGGCGTTAAGGCGTTTTAAGTTCTCTACCTTGCGTCCGCTCCCGTCGTCGCCGTCCTTGCGTTTGGTAAGGAATGTGTTCATGCTTGTATAGACGTTCTCAATGCCGTAATAACTGTTCCTGTATATCAATCGGTCGGCAAAGTTAAAGGTTTCATAATATGCGCCCACGCGCTCTTGCGGTATTACGCTTCGGGTGATAAAGCCTTTAACGCCGCCGTACATATATGTAAGATAGTCTTTATGATTATTGAAGTCGTCAACATCATTGTATGCTGATGTGCCGAACGTACCCAACATAGGCTTTACCCCCTTTCGTTTAAGAAAAAGAAAAAGCCGCCTATTGATAGCTGTAAAGCTACAATAAGCGGCTGTAAAAATCGTTCGATTTTCTTCAATGTATGTTGTTTCGTGTTGTACAGTATTCCTAATTTTAAATTTGTACATACGTTGTCAAGGTAAATTTCATAAAACCCCATTGACAAATAGAGGTACGCAAGTTATAATAGGAACATACATTGAAACACGGTCAAACGGGCGTTGTCGGAAAACAAAAAGCCGTTTATCGTGTTAGCCGCTTTCTTGACGCTTCGGTGGTGGTACACTGAAACGTCGCTGACAAATCCTTACGCGAATGTGGTAGTTCGCGGGAAAGGACGCAAATATGATATTGGTCTGAAAAACGCTTCGTTTAACGGGGCGTTTTTTGTTATTCATATTGCATGAAACAATTATATGCTAAACGCATTAAGAAGTCAAGGGGATAATGAAAAGTTTTCCAGAATATCAAAAGGCACTCACGGTTTCCCATGAGTGCCTTTTGTGTAAAGAGATAAAACATACTGAAAGTAGGTTTTGTCTACGCTTTATATTGTAGCATAACGTGTAGTGTTTGTCAAGTCCTATTCGCTTCATTCACACGATTTTCAAATACGTTAGCCACTTCCTCATATTCCATATCGGACGGGATTGTAGACGCTTCGCAACCCTCAACCCCACCCTGCACGGTTAGCACAAGCCGCATAAGGTGAATGTTTATATTACCCCCGCCCTCAACTTCTGAAATGGGGATAAGGGCAATATATTTTTGATTGTTGTGGTCGAAAACGTCAACAACTTTCCAATCCTCAAATTGCCCGTTGCCGTTCTTGAAAGAAATAGTCGGTAAATCCTCTACGTTAGCTTCGTCCACTTCATCAACCGTCACAAACGACAGCCGTTCAAACGCTTCCCTTGCGGTCTGCAATTCTGCGTCCGTTGTAATACCGTCAATTATGTAATCTTCTTCCATTTCGTCATTTTGATATGGCTTCACACGGGCAAGTTCAACATTAGCGTTTTCCTGTACGCTTTCGTCCTCGTTGAGTGGCAAAAGCGCGGCATAATCGCGTCCGTTATCAGCCTTAAAAATCGACAAAAGTTCTCTTAATCCGCTCGTTCCGTCCGCATACGCCATTGTAAGAACAATGTTCTTTTCCTCGTTCATCTTATAAACTCCTTTCAATTATTACTTTTACTGGATTGTCCCACACTCATTATTCTGTATTTCAAAATCAGACTGCCGTACAGCTTCAAAACGGTAATTTTCAAAACACATCTTTTTGCAAGCCGCAACCGCTTTCGGATAGGTTGAATATGGCTTTGCTGATTTTATATCCTTATCTACTACGGCGTATTTTGCGCCTTGATAAATATAGCTTTTGCCAGTATAAAACCCCTCGTCAAAAGGGTTATGACTATTAGGCAACACCCTTAAAACCCATGTTTCCATATTACGCCCCCGTTCAAATCCATATCTCTATTATAGCAATTTGTCAATAGGTTGTCAAGTGTTAAGGTTATGTAATACGACGCACTTCAAGAATTTTTAATATGTAATATTCCTCGCCAGAAACAGCCCCCCAACTCTCCCGTCCCGTTCCAATATCAAGAGTGCATACCACTTCAAGGGTCGGGGAAGTCGCCGCGTAACCGTTTCGTAAACGTAATGTTTGGCGGTCTGTCCCAACGGGAATAAATGAATAAGGGAACATGGCGAACAGGTTCTTAAAACGGCTTTTATAGTAAGGTGATAAATTCCTGTATTCTTCGGGCTTCTCCATGCGCTCTATCATGGCAAAATAAACGCCCTTTATCGGCAAAGTTAAAATAATGAACACCCCCTCTATAATAATGCCTTTATAACCAGTAAAACCGCGATATGCAACGGATAAAACCAGTAATAAAAACGTCGCGGCAATATTATCTTGTCGTCTCTTTTCTTTGCAATCATCAGAACAGGAAAAGCGGCTATTGAAAACGCCTGTATCTGCCCGCCGCCCGTAAGCACATACAGGGCATACAGGGCGGTCACGCCCACAAAAACGTACTGCGGCTTATTAACTCCAAAAAGGAAAAGATAAAAAATGCTCGGATATAAAACGCCGCATAACCCGTAATCCATAGGAACAGCAAGGGCAAGCAGAAATATTAAGGCACACATACCGCCCAATGCAACGGGTTTATTTTCGCTTGACAATGTTTTCATTAAACATACAGAAAGCAACCATGTAAAGCCTATGTTGAGTGAAAACGCGCCGCCAATCCAAACAGAAAGCACCGTATAGGGAATTTGAGAAACAACGGCAAAAATGAGAAGATTACGGGCGTACCTTGCCGCCTTACCCTTTGTATCAGAATAATAAAACCCTCTTGCAATGCTATAGGCGAACAGTGGCATAGACAGCCGCCCCACAATACGCAAGACATAGGCTTGCGGAAAAAGTATCATGCCTATATGGTCTATCAACATGAACAGGGCGGCAAGTGCTTTAATCATACATCACCAACTCGCAACGCCGCCATTCTTTGTACGGCTCTGTAATATCCCGTTACCCCCATAGCTTGTAAGGCGGCGGGCGCGTTTGAAAAAACATTGTCCTCACGGTTTACCCACGCTTCGACATAATCAACGGTATACGTTTTGTCCCCCAACTCGTTAATTATATTCTTCTCTTGCTCGGTAAGAATTACCTTGTTCATAGTTTATACTCCTTTCTTATCACGGTGATAATGAAATACCGCAAATATGTAAAAATAAGGTTCTCGCTGAAAAACCGCCCTCGCTAACGGCTCTCTACGGCGTTTGCGGCGGTGTCCTTGACATATTCCTTGTCTTGCGTCCAAAACGCCGCTAATAGGCGTTAATACGCTGTAAAAGGCATATACCATGTGCGGGGCGGTTATAACCCCGCACATGGTATGTTTTTTATGCCGCCGTCTGTGTAAACAGCTCACCCGCCCAATTTTCCATTTCGTAACGAGTGTCTAAAGTGAAGTCTTGCGCCAATTCAGTAATTCCGTTAATCAGTCCCCACTTCGTCGGTTCATAAGTGCCGCCGTCGCCTACAAGCAATCTTAGCTTGTCCATGCTCTTTTCCGACAGCTTCATTCCCAAACGGGCTTTTTCAAGGTACATCTTCATTTCAAATTCTTTCAAGCGTTTGCCCTCATTCTCTTTTACAAGGTCAATCGCCATTTCCGAAAGGCGGTCAATATCCATGAAAGCGCGGTTAAATACTGCAATCTTGCTATCCGTCATTTTTTCCCCTACATGATTTTGACGGAACAACGTACCGCCCATACTTGAAATTGCCATACCATTTTTACATACGCTTCTGTAGATGAAGAATTTCAGTGAAAGGCTTCCCGCGCCCACGCTGTTAGAGGAAAGGATAACGCCCGCGTATAGCGGCGAACCCGTACCGTCACCTACAGGCAATGGCTGATAGTCAACGAAACGAACATGAAGTTTTTCCTGTGACATATAAACCTGTGTCGGAATAAAACGCTTGGTGTCCATTGTGTAATTCAACGCCCGCAAAACACGGAAATTATCAAACGGCGCGTAACTGTTAGACAATACCGCCCGTGCCACTCCGTCACTCTCTCGGACAAGCATATTGCCCGTGTTATCGTTTTCCCATGCTCTGAAATTTTCAATCGCAAGGTTCGACTTACCCGCTTCAAAACATTTCTTGATGTATTTTGCGGGAACGCCCATACGGGTACATAACTGCGAAAATGCCGTGTCTGTAATATCCATTGCTTTTGTGCCGCCGTGGACAGGCTGAATAACTAATTTCAACTCATTATTCAGTGCAAAATTTGTCTTTGCTTCGTTATCCACGATATGATTTACCCAATTTTTATCCATATCGCGGCTTTGCTCCATAAGAGACTTTAGGGTAATTTCTTCCTGTACGCTCCTTGTGTGGACAAGTGTTTCTACTGCGCTGTTTATGATTGCCATAATGTATAACTCCTTTCGGTAATTAAATCATCTTCTCTATATTCACATTATAGCATATTGTACATAGGTTGTCAAGTGCATAATGTAAAAAAAGAGGAAAATGTAATCACCGTGATAATATTTTCCCCTTTACCGTTTATAAGAGCGCATAGCAAGCAGTACGAATATTCGCAAATACCGTATCAAAGGTTTCCCCCGTTATTTTTATCATGCGGTTTCTTAGTGTCGTTACTTCGTACCTAACAAATGTTGTTAGAAAATCGCCAATCGTCGATATATCATACTCGTAGCAACGGACAATTAGCGCGTCGTACTCGCCGCCGCTTGGAAATATATCCTCAATAGGCTTGTCGCGTATCGGCTCTATAAACTCCATTACGGCGGTATATGTCCAGTACAATTCAACTTGCCGCGCATAACGCCGCCCTATTCTGCCATAAACGGCGGGCATATTTTTAGGCAAATCAAACGTCTCCGCAATTACCGCCTGTTTTTCGCCGTCCATATAGTAACTTAACGGGCTTTTTTCGTCGGGCGAACGCAAAAGGCTCGCGGGGAACTTCGCCCCACGAACCCCCCGCAAAACCACGCTATCACTCTCTTTTTTTGTGCGCCGCCCCTCAATAAAGTCAAAGGTTGCGTCAATCATTTGCTTTGTTACAACAATCCTCATTTTCCTTATCTCCCTCAATGTACTGCGCGTTTAACGCCCTTTTTCCCTCAATTTCTCCCTCAACATATGCGTCCCTATCGTTCATATCAATGCTGTTGTCTAACTTCTTAAAGTTTTCGCTGTATTTATCAAAACTTTCAATGACAGCCTGCGGTGTCACAAGCACAAGGGCGGTACAATTCTTCTGCAACTCTCTATTTATCCCGTCACAAAAACCCTTGCAAAAACTGTTATATAGCCCCCCTGTGTTCCACTCTCCCCCGTCCCTACGGGCTTTAACGTACTTCGTTGCAAGGGAATTGCCAACCTTAAACAAGTACATAAACACTCTGCGGGCAATCAGTACGTCACTTGAATAACCATAAAACACAATCATTTCCGTACCTTGATAAAAACACTTGCAACAATAGCTTGTTGCTATAATGTTGGCAAGAGTGTATTTCCATTTCTTCCCTGTCCCAACATCAGCAATAACCTGTTCAATTTCCTCTTTCTTTTCCTCTCCTGTCACGGCGGCAATGTCGATATTGTACTTTGAAAGAAGTTTTTGCGCTTGCAAACTCGCCGCTATCGCTTCCGCTTCGCTATTGTTTCGGTCTATGTCGGCAAGGGCAAGTATTTTTTGTACTTTTCGGATAACATCATCAATCTTGCTTCTTTCCGTATCTGTTTCCCTCGCGCTTTGTATTTCGATTTCGGCAAGAGATAAGCCAAAAAAAATGCCAAAGTCCAACACGCGACAATATTTGTAATTATAAAAGTTATCCCTACAGGCTTTTAACTTTTTCCCTACCCTCTCATGCCCGAACATCAAGGTAACGCTTATCCCCGTAGGCTCTTTTTTACCGCCCATAAATGAAACAGTATTGAGACTTAGAAGCGCACTATTATTGACAGCAACGCCCTCAATCCTAAAATCCCCCCTGCGATATTTAAGCCCTTGCTCTGCGGCAAGGTCAATAACAATATCAATCGCCGCGTTTGCATACTCCCTGTGTGTCATACTTATACCTCGCTTTCAAAGAATGTTCTTGTATCTCTTTACCCTCTCATTATAGCACATTGTACATAGGTTGTCAAGTGTTAAATTAGCGTAATGTCCTTTAATTTCCTATAATCAAGAACAATTTCTTGCTCTCCCCTGCCCGCAAAATAACAAATAACGTCCTCTTTGCAAATCTGCGCCCGATATGTCAAACTATTATTTTTAACCGAAAAGCGACTTGCAAACCAACGCGCCTTTTCCTCTGAAAGCGTCCAGCTTATTCCCTTTAACGCCTTTACCGTTTGACAGCCCCTATAAACGGTTATTGTATCGGGCAAAGAGCGATAAGCGCACAACTCGTCTTTGCTCATAATCCCCTCTTTATCTGCCGCTTTTATCCAACTTAACACGGTAATTTTTCTTACGTTGGTGTCAACGCTTAAATTTTCAATCAGCGTCCAATGTTCCCCCAATAAATTACCGCACTCACGCTTTGTTAAAGTATTTTCTTTTTGCAAGAAATAAAGGTATGTCAAGCGGTATGATTTACGGACAAGCAAAAGTAAATCATCTACACTTTCGCAAGGTTCAATCTCCTTTTCAGAAAACGATTTAATAAAGTTCTTGTATTTTTCAGTATCTTCAAGAGCATTAAAAAGCCCCTCGCCGTCGTACTGGTCGTACAGGAAACCACTCTCAAAAAACGGGTGCAATATCGCCAAAGGGCTATACGGTGTAATTGATATAGGCAAGTGCAAAAATGTAATCGCCAATGACTTTGCCCGCTGTAGCTGTAACTCTCTATCCATGCCGTTTTCTCCTTGCTTTTATTACTCTCATTATAGCACATTGTACATATGTTGTCAAGTGTTTTATGACGATAATCAGCAAAAAAATTTACTCACGGTGAGGACGAACCGCCGCCGTACCGCCCTGTTGCACAAGGCTCTTAAATGCCCCGTAAAGCGTTTGTAAGCCGTAGGGATAATAAACCCCTACCGCGCATAGAAAAAGCGTCCTAACGGCTGTTAAGACGCTTCATGTAGTATTACGTTACGGTTGCACAACATACTCATTCATATTATCGCCGCCCATGAGGGCAAGGTCAACACTCGCATATTCCCTGTACACTCTATCAATCTGCCTGTTGTACTCCGCAAAGTCCAACGGCTTCTTAGCGGCTTCTTGCGCCCACTCTTTCCACTTCAATGAAAAATCATGCCCTAAACCGATAAGCCGCACACCGCAAAGTTCCCCCGTGCTTGCGTCTATAAGTAGTACAGTTAAAGACAATCCTTGCCCGTCCTCTATAACAGGAAACGTCGGATTTTGTCCGACTGCGTGATACAGGGCGGGGGAAAATGGACAATCAGCCCACGGCATAGCCCCAAAAAGAAAAGTAAAGTAACACACGTCCCCAATAACGGTATAGCGGACTGTTAAAGAAGTCTGCGGCGAAAATTGTTCCCTTTCGTCCTCGCTGATACCGTTAAGTATGGCGCAAAGGATTAAGCCCGTTTCGCTCCATTCAATGCGAAAACCGTCTTGTGCGCCCTGCCATTCGGGATAGCGTTTCCCAACGCTCAACACGATTTCATTAGGTATAAAATCACTCATTTCTAAAACGCTCCTTTCATCACACGCCAATACTCGACAACGCTTCTTCGATTGCTCCCGTTAGTTGACTTTCGTATTCTTCCGATATATCACCTTGAAAAATTGTAAATTCTTCGCTTGTTTTGCTCATAAAGCCGTCGTAATCTTCATCATCACTTACCGCAATATCATTAGTTGCTACAATATTTTCAAATGCGCTGTTTTTTATATCATCAAAACATATGTTGTCCAGTTCATCAAGAGCGCATTGAAGATTTTCAATGCGCTCCTGTAGCAACTCCCCTGTCGGCGCATCTTGTAACTGTTCTGGAATATTGTCGAACCGCTCCCGTATATCTTCAAGTAATACCTCTAACTCGCCTTTAATACCCTCTATCCCGTCCTCGTCTGCGGAATAATTTTTAGTCCAATTATAGACGATTTCCCCAACACTTAATTGATAATCAGAAGTAGTTACTTCCCATGAGTGCAAGCCACAATCAACACAACGGACAATATCGGGGTGAAAGTTAATCACGCCTTTATAATAAGGCTGTCCTATTCCTATAGTCCTCCCGCACTTCCTACACTTCCGTACTTTCCTTGCCTTTTTAATCAACATTACCTTTGCCATTTTAAGTCACCCCCACCATGCGGATTTACCGCGTTGCTTGATTATTTCAGCTTCAATCTTTTTTAGTTCCCGTCCCGTCACGCCTTTATGTATTACCGTCTGTTTCCCGTCCCTCTGTAATATATCGTATCTCCATGCGGCTCTGCCCTTGCCCCCTTTTCTTATGTTTATAGAAATAGAACAATAGCCGTCTTTATAATCGTAATTCATGTTCGACGCTCCTTTCAATCATTGAAACGTATAGTCCCAACTGCCATTTATGCTAATATCAGCGTTTCTTGCCGATTTCTTGACATTGCCTGTACTCGTAACATCACGCTTGCAACGCGAACAATAATAGTCCCCCTCGGCGGCGACGCGCCCAACAACAACATAACCCCTCTTTTCTTCTACACTGTGTCTGTCAACGCGCTTGCCACAACAAGCAGAAAAATAAACATTACTCATAATTTCATTACCACCTTTCATTGATGTGTAAAATTACCTCTTTACCCTCTCATTATAGCACAATGTACATAGGTTGTCAAGTGTTAATCTAAGAATTAAGTAATAATCTGAAATAAATTTACTCACGGTGATAATAAAAACACCTTGCAAAATCGCAAGGCGCATTACCGGAAACAGATTAGCAAGGGCGGTATATGCCGCCCTTGCTAATCAGCTTTCTAAATCATTCCACGCTTCGACTAATTCGTTGATAATCTCGTCGGTTATAGGATTGTCGCTAAATCCCTCGCTGGAAATATTGATATATTCGTCGGGCAACCAAAACAGATTATAAATATAAGTATCTACTCCATGCTCATAATCTTCATAACTAATCGCAATACCAATATTGTCTTTTTCGTAAAAATCATATATGCCACTATTCTTTACCAAATCACTAAACGGTATTTTCGTTTCAAGAATTTGTTTCATTTCTTCGTAAGTCATAAAAACCTCACCTTTCGTATTGAAATATGTGGATTGAAATGTTTATAGGTCTATCTTCGTGTATACTGCAATATTCGGCTTCAAAATACTGCTTTTCGTCTTGCTCCCTTGTAATATCAACTTCTTTTATTGCTTCTGCGCTATCCGTGATATATTCATCTTTAAGATACTTCAAAAATTCCCTGTATGATTGGTAGGTATGATATGCGCCGTAACGGTCTATGCGAATTTCCATTACATAAGGTTTACCCTCAATCAATGAGGTAAGTTCATTTGCCGTACTAACCATTTTGAAAAGTTCCTTGAATTTCATCTTTTAACCCCCTATTTTCATGTTCTCTCTACTCTCTTATTATAGCACATTGTACATAGGATGTCAAGTGTTAATAGCCATTATTCGCCAAACCAATACTCACGGTGAGGACAAAAAATACCGCCCACAACCTAAAGTTATGGACGGTACAAGACGGTACAAGTTTAGCCCTCACTCTTTACCCATTTTATCATATCCAGTGGTATATCAAGGTAATGGTCTGCTTCATTCGCACAACCTTTAACCCCACAAATACCGCTCCCCGAACTATCAAGAAGATTTTTTTCGATATTATGCTTATTAACACATTCAGCGCATATCTGCGTCCAAAAACCGCCGTACTCATAATCGTCTGTGTAATCGTCAAACGCAATACCGTTTACACTAAGGTCATGTGCATTTTTACTGACAAGGCTTGTGTTGCCAGAAGAACAAAAAGGACAACAATCAAAATCGTTTAGTTCTTCGCTTTCTTGAACAATCACAAAGTCCTTACCACAATCGCCACACTTCATATTTTCGACAAAAGTAATAAACCGTGGACGCGGTTTATTACCACCAACATGAAAACTATCGCGCCAATTTTCATAATCTCGTTCCCAACCCATATAGCAAGCCCTCACTTTCAAAAACAGTAGTTTATAACGTCTCTTTACTCTCTCATTGTAGCATATTGTACATATATTGTCAAGTGTTTTTAGTGCGTTAAGACAAATATCGGCAAATAAATTTACTCACGGTGAGGAAAAAAACCGCCCACAACCTAAAGTAATGGACGGTACAAATTTACTTAATAGGCAACCGCTACCGCATATGGGTAATCGTCTCTATAATCATCATCTATGCTTACTTTCCATACCACCATATCTTTAGCATTATCAACCGTTTTGGGTATATCATCAAACCGTATTGACAAATAATAATTTGCCCTTTCTTTCGCTTCTTCCTCGCTTTCTGCAATAACAACACCGCTTATTGCCCCATTGTAAAATCTCCATAAATTTTCCATAATAAAACCTCACTTTCAAAAGTAGTTGTTTGTAGCTTCTCTTTACTCTCTAATTATAGCATATTGTACATATGTTGTCAAGTGTAAATCGTTTTTATAGGCAATAATCGACAAATAAAAATAATCACGGTGAGGACGAACCGCCCGCCCCGACAAGGCTTTATTCCTTTACCGTTTAAGCCCTTGACTTTTGCCCTGCGCCCTTTACAATCAGCTTTGTGAGG
>Ga0153946_1000986_pt1 | contig 12412 bp, 15 predicted proteins | sample TSNJ030MetaG_FD_104751 | JGI IMG/M metagenome (GOLD analysis project Ga0153946, IMG submission 104751) | Attine ant fungus gardens microbial communities from New Jersey, USA - TSNJ030 MetaG | ecosystem: Host-associated > Fungi > Mycelium > Unclassified | place: USA: New Jersey, Wharton State... | reverse complement strand
TGCTCGTATCCTGCGCTGGTACTATACTTTAGAACAAAATTACAATTATCACATCCCCCTAGCGGGGTAATAGAATTATCAGCCTCTGCTGCAAATGCTGTAGAGCAAAAAATTGTAGATACAAACAATAATATACATAACATTTTTTTTATCTTCATAAAAAGTGTCTCCTAACTAAATCTCGTGGTCAGAAGTCTCACGCCCCATCCCACGGTGCTCTTCACAGAGACTTGCTATAGTCTCTGTTGCTCTCATTAGTTACCAATCTATTTCCAAAATGATTTGTACCATGATACAAATTTGATAGCAAATTGCTGGTATAATATCAATCTAATGTTAATGCCATTGGGCAATTACCATTAGGATTAGGACAAGCATCAGAAGTTGTTCCCATATTATAGCCGCAAACGCTGCAATCATAGTAGTATGTATGCCTGGATTTATCACAATTCGCAGATTTCATTCTTTTTGAATGATCTTCAGGGATTAATTTGTTTCGATCACCATATTGGCCGCAATCACAAGCAAAGTATTCAGTAATAAAATAATCATGTTGTGTACTTGATATAACGGAAATTCTATTTATCCGAGTATGATAAACAACGTAATTATGTGTATGCGAATAAGCATCCATTTCGTTCTCTGCTGCAAAAACGGAAGATGATACAGCAAGTATAGTAAGTATAGCAGCTAATATGCATGATGTTTTCTTCATAAAAATACCTCCATCTTAAAATGAGCCATAGCAAAAGCTCTGTTAATCTATATCTCAACCGGATATGGGGAATCACGCTAAGCAGTTTCCTTCCGGTATATTGATACGTATACTAAGTTTCTTCTTTATTTGTAATATACTCCTGGATTTTGTCAAGACATAAGGTAATATCTTTATTGACCATGTTGATTGACCAGTACGAAAGACTTGTTCCTCCCAAGAGACTGTGAGCTATTAAGCTTTACCCATGTAACATTATCAGACTATGCACACATCGTTGGTCAATTGTATCCTGACCTGGAAGAATTTTTTACATTACTGATCTACCACCCCACTAAAGTTAAATAACATTCAAGCGCATTGGCTTCACCTCCTTTTGACTACATGCATGTAGTACTTATAATATAAATTAAACTCCATAATTTGTCAATACACAAATAATGAAATACTACTTATTTTCTGATAGAGATAAAATACTACTTATTAATTATTAAAGTCACGGATGGTCTGTCATTGCCCTGACGCTGTGCTGGTCGAAACGACTATACCATCCGGATAATTGATGTCAAAATGTCCGGATAAGATTAACCTATTTAACAATGGGAATCTCAAAAAAATTAGAACCGTACAGTTAACAGAAGTGGAACTATATGTTCCATGTGGAATCCGTAGATTTATATCAATGATGGTCTATATGATGTGAGAAACATAGATTTATCCACATATTGATTTACACACTATTTTCATATAAATCTTATCTTAGATTGTCATAAAATTAGCAAAATCAGGAGTTGGGGGTGGAAGACCCCCATGGTTTTTATGCTGTAATATTTTGCAGAAAATGGAGCATATAATGTGTCAATCAACACTTTCACTTAATGTCAGAGTATGTAATAACACAATATCCTTTTCTTCAATATTTATATCCTGTTAAGCAGATATGCCACATAACTGCAGTCAACTCTGCCTCTAAATAATGTTACATATTTCATAACCCATCGAACAAATACCGTTCGTGGATCTATGTTATTGCATACGATTTCCACAATATAGTTTCCGCATTCGCGCTACTAACAGTCCTTTTACTCCCGCCTTTCACATCTTGCGTTCATCCTAATTTATCAGGATACGCTATTACTCCTTTCCAATTTTTTGAATAAAATCATCTCCATGCCCACCTTTTCAGACCGGACAGTACTAGATGCATCATGCCGCCATTAAAACGTTGCAAAGTCGGCAGATCCACTTCATACCTTAAGAGTAGCCACCTCTCTTTATCTAATCTGTTTTCCAAATATTTTTTGATGAAAACATCCTTTTTTACTTCATCTTTCCTCACCATTTTTGTACATCAGCATATAATCTACCATCATAAACCTCCTTAACTTTCATAACCATATCGTTTAAATAATTTATAAAGACTGTTGAGTTTGCAGAGGATGTATAATAGCTGTATGTATACATACCATCTTTATAAAATACCTTTACCAGAGCATTATTTATCCATCCTTTAGTTTTTATTGGGACATCAATTTTATACTTTTTCATAAGCTGCAGAATAACAGTAGAATCATTTCCACTCAAGTCTTCAATGGTATTGTTTTGTACATCCTGATTATTATAAATTGCATTTTCAGCACCTTTTATAATGCTATTAAAAGTATCTACCGCTTTCTGTTCCTTTTCCCTACGTTCGTTTTCCTTATCCTCTTCTTCTTGTCTACGCTCTTCATCCAAGGCTGCTCTTATTGGTTCATTGTGCTCTTCTGCTTTTTCTCTGTAGCCAAAATAGTCAGCGATGCCTAAATCAACCCATTTATTAGGATCCGCCATCTGCTTATTAAAGGATTCAGCTAACCAATTATGAATATTGAAACTATCCATTAACTTATCAATGATCGTATTCATCTGCGTATCTTGTCCCAACGGAATCATCCATCCATTACACGGGGCATACACGGTAAAATTATTTTCTTCTCCACTACTTTTACGTTTAAACAGTTGAACACCATTTATGTCAAATATACGCACAAAATATTTTTTACCCTTTGCGTATAAGCATTTAGATAATATAACATCCACATTTGAGTTTTTTTTCTTTGGGGCGCGACACTTATCCGGTTCCGTATAACGTGGAGATAACCCGGTTCCCTTTATTGCTTGCTCCATTCCTTCCTTTATTAATTCATATACTGGTTTATTCTTTATCTGAATAATCGATTCTAAAAATTTGTCAATTTCTTTAGGACTGGAAATGATACCCTCTCCTGACATATCCTTACTAATCTTACATACAGACAGACCAGTCATTCCCTCCGTTACCGTGTAGTATTTTGTAGAGTTGTGGTGGTGCCGGAACAGATCAAATCCATAAGAATTCTTTACCGCGATACCATTAACCACTATAAATTCATATTCTTTTGTCTCTGTGCTTCGATTCAGTACATAGCATATATTGGAATGCTTCATTGCTTATTCTCCTTATTTTATATTTGCATTTCATTAAAATAGTTTTCATGCTTTTTTTTAATATTTTATTTTCATATCGCACCTCCATCAAATCCATGCCGGGGTTACCCTCGTGTCCGGCAAAGAGAACAGCCAATCTATCACAACCTTCGGAACATCCTCTTTCTTCCAGGCGCTTCCATATTTATATCCACAAATAGGACACGGTTTGCATAAAATTCCGTCAGGATGTTCCTCGGTACGGAGCCAACCGAGCGATTTTTCTTCTGTCGGTCCATCATCACCTTGGAAAACAGGCTTTTGGGGTTCATAGTATTCATCAAATCTTCCTGATATCTCTTCATGTGTTGTAATCCTATCTGGCAGATTTGCAAGCATAACCTGAGCCCTGCAAGGGATAAATGATTCCTCTTTCCTAAGGGCTGCAAGAGCATGCTCCTCTGCTTTTTTCTTCTGTTTATGAGCTTCCTTTATGAGTCTGTAATGGTACAATGTAACTTTTTTTCTTGCGAGCTTGTTCCATCCGAGCTGCTTTTGATGTTCGCAATATGGGCGCACATCGTTCATATGCCATTCCCCCCAAATATTGCAAAGCTTCTGGAGCATTTCCTCTGTCCAACCGTCAACAGGACTTCCATCTCTAATCCCATTAACACACTGACCAGCGGAAACAAGACAATCTCCACCAATTGTAGGTCCTATTACCCCACAGATACTGAGCTTCCCATCTTTATACTCAATTCTAACAAATGCCCTTGCTATCTTACCCTCGTTTGCATCACACATACATGGACTAATAATTTTTTTCAATGATTTATTCCTCCTTTTCATAAGTAAATTTTATATTCTCTTCCTGTAAAGACAGACATATCAGTATCGGACAACATACATGCCGCCGTGTTGAACCATGTCAAACCGGTTTACCCATACCCATCCTTATCACAGAATTCAATCTTTTATACGAAAGCTCCCTGGCATAGATATTCATCTTTTCCATATGCTCTTCATATATGATTCCCGTTTCATTTATTTGATCCTGCTCTTTCCTGCCACTGTAACAGTAGAAATCAGTAAATTCCTGCAAACTATCTAACACAGACCATAAATCCGATTTTTATATAATCTGCTAAGTCCCCTTCTTATCCTCTTGCAATCTGTTTCTTATGCATGTCATCTGCTTATAAAAAACCATTCATAAAAAATACTCATTAACCGCCAATTCCCTTAACGCCAAAAAGAGCTGAGAAAAGTGAATTTCACTTTCCACAAGCTCTTTACCTTTTTAATTCATATAATCTGTGATCCTCTATAGGGTCTGAAGTAATACAAAGTTAATATGCCCTGGCATATCAATGCTCTCGTTGTAAAAGCAGCATGTATCTTCTAACCACTCTATCCTTACTGCTGTTAGTCCCATTCAGCCAGCTCCGTCCAGGCGTTTATTCGGAGTATCTGTTGCTAAGGACAGTTTCCTTAAAACCTTATCATAATGGTACACCTGGTTTGAGAGCCGTTCTTTTAAATATAGTGAGGTCATGTTAATTTCATTTACCACTTTTGCCAGCTCATACGGATCATCGAACGCCGCCACTGCCATAACCTCTTCAATCGATGACGGCATGATATATAAGTCGCTGTTTAACTTTTGAGCCAGCGCCTGCAACACCTCATCGTAAAGCATACCCACCGCTCCCCTGAACCTATGGGAGTTACTTATTACATACATGAACCCATATTCAGGCCCGGAAAGCATCTCTACCGTCTCTTCCAGGCTCCCTGTTTCAATTAATTTCCCTGCTAAGGTATCTCTTATATCCTGGACAGTAGGAGGCAAAATCCGTTTTGTATTTTCTACGGCAGCCTCATACAAAGCACATTCATCTATTCCTATATGTGCTGCCAGGTCATTATTGACCAGTGCACTATGTTCTGTGTTTATTAGCCAACGGTAGACGATAGACAGGTCAAGAAATTCACGATGCGGACTATTTTCCAGCAGCTCCTTATTCTGCTCCGTATTAATCAGTTCTATTACTATATTCTCCCTTGCTTTATCATAATCCAGTAATTTGGAGACATCCACCTTGCTATTTATTGTATCCATTATTGATTTTCCGGTATTTTCCAGTACCTCCTGCAAGTCCCTACTTTCCTCGTACTGACTATACAGGTTATCCATATAAAAGATTAAGCCATACATATTGGAATCATCCTCCGAGATAGTGATGCTAATGCAGTCACGTATCTGATTTACTCGCGGTTGTTCCGGAACTAATGTTATCCGTAATTTCTTGTACTCCTCTGGTATAAAATCTATTAACTTCTCCATTACAGTTACCTTAAAAATTTCATATGTCATCATCTTAATTCCTCCTGTTTTTAGGGAACAAAAAAAAGCCGGTGTTCTTCCAGCTTTCTTGCTCCATTCTTCATTTTAATCTGAATCTCGTCTCCACGGTTTTTTGACTGGTATAAGCAGAATCACTTTTTACTGAATATCCATCTTAAGCTCAAAACCATCATAATAATATACACTCTTTGATCATTAGCATCTTCTTACTCCTTACTTTCCATTACATTATGTACCTCCCTTTCCATCTCATAAAAAAGAGCCTGGAGAATTGAATTATCACTTTCCACAAGCTCTCTACCATCTGAAATCATATATATATATCCTATACTCAGATTATAGGGCATAGCATAATTGATAGTCAACATATCCTGGGATATAATATTCCAGATGCAGTTTAATACTTCTAAAAGTGAGATTCCGCGTTTGATATTCATGACAGTTGCGTTAAGGAGAATGTCATAAACCTCCTTCTATTCCCTTTCTGTTTTGGATGAACCCCTTTACTAAGCACGTTTATCCTACCTTTTGAAAGCTACTGCTCCTTTCCGATCAGTTTCGAGAGGAAAAGATGTGCATTATTATCCTATGAGCTGGTGAAATACCGGATTATTCATGATTTTTGTTCTTTTTTTCTTCAGGTTGTTTAATTTCCTTATAATTCATCGGTATTTTTTCGAGCAGTTCAAAATATTTCTTCTGATACTTATCAATTTCTGCCTGATGCTCACTTTTTACCTTTTGAAGCTCCATCTGGTACTCCTTTCCATGTTGTAACATTTTTTGGTCTATTTCAAATTGTGCCTTTTGCTTTGTGCTTTCAAGTTCTAATTGCGTCTTTTGCTTTGTGCTTTCAAGTTCGTTTTCCAATAGAGTGACCTTGTTTCTGGCATCTTCCAGGACTTTCTTTAGATTATCATAATCACATAAAATATCATCTGCTTTGGAAAGGTTTCCTTCCATGTCAGAGATCTTACCCTCCAGATTGTTTATCGTGGTGGCCAAAGCCCTGTTTAATTCATCCTTGTCCTTAATCATTGAACCATATGATGATTTTTGATCTTCCACCTTGCGCTGCTCAGCGATGAATCTATTTTCCATATTGCCTTTTTCTTCAGTTACCTGTTTTAGTGCCGCCTCCGCTATGGATTTATCCTCCTTCAGTTTATTAATATCCTTCTGGAGCGTATAAATGACTTCATCTTTCGAAACGAGCTGACTTATAAATTCTGTACGTACAGTATTTGTTATGTTTTCATTTTCTTCCAGAACGCCCATGTATATACGAGTGAGGATAGATAGATACTGTTCAAATTTTTCAATGTCATCCCTTTTGTTCTTGAGGATTGATTTGCCTTTTTGAAATTCATAACATTCTATTAATTTTGCAAATACTTCTTGCTGATTTCCACCAATTTCAGAAGAAATCTCCTTTATTTTTTCTAATGTATCCTCTGCGACTCTAAATGACCTGGTTTTCATCTCATCCATAACTTGCCTCCGTTTAGATTTACTTTTAACTATTATATCATATATATAACACTAACACAACACATTATAACACTTATAACACATTTATTTAAATGATATACAGTGTAGTGCAATACAATATAACACGTTATAATGCTTTGCAGCACTCTTGCAAAGAGTATATCAAAATATTCCTATGTTTTGAATATCCCTCTTCTCAACAACCACCCTATGGGATGGTTGTTTTTTATAAAGTAATATAAGTAAACTTCAGCCGGATGTCTTCTGTAGGGCTAAAACACATGATCGTTCCAAAAGATACAATGCGGAATTGAACCACCGCTCCGATCCCATTGCAGAAACTAGGCTGCTCATGGGGCAGGGACAGCTTCCCCATTGCTTTCTGATTCTTTCCCAGAAATGATCAGAAACGATCCATATGAGGCCGTCTATTAACCAAATAAAACGGCTTATGCAAATGGATGTATTGTCTTTATGTTAGACCAGAGACAACAGATGCGTTGCCCCGTACCCCACACATGCTGCTTCCCCTTGCTATATAGTGTAATCCGTGTCACTACATCAAGGGGCTTTCACGACATATCCTCACTCCCTGCAGTCGCTCCAATATTGTCCCCTTGATTCCATTCCCGTTCCCTAGTCTACATTAAATCAATCTTTAAAAAATAATTCATTAAGGTATTTTAATATGATGATAAAAATGATATGCTGTTGTAAGCAATATATATTATCTATAACAATATAAGTGCTTATGGGCAAGCGTGGAAACAGTCTTTGCCATCCAGTTAAAATGCGGCTGGATATACAAAGGCTGCACTATGGAACGGAAACACCTGCGCTGTGTCATCGGAAAGGGGTGCTCCGGAAATGGTACACTATTCAAGTGGAATATCTAAACTAGAAAAAATTAATGAAAAGATTGGTCCTGGATTTGAAACTCTGGAAAAATAGCCAAATTTTATGGTATTGATGTATATGAACAATTTACATAGACTAAAGCAGCTAAATATTCAAATTTATCAATGTTGGAACCATCAATACGTTTTTGATTGATAGAGAAAGAAAGGAGTGTCAAATGAGCGAATATAAAAAATTAAAATGGGTTGATTTTGTCTATGAAAATGAAAAGAGCTATATCGGGCTAGTATCTACATTTTATAATTATTATATTAGTTGCTTTGATAAAAAAGACATTGACGCCGATATTGAATACCATAAAGAAAATGGAGTGATAATCAGTGTGGAAGAATTAATCGAGAGCGTTTCGGTATACGATATGACGCACTTGTGCAGATATGAAGATTATACCGATGAAATGCTTTGGGAGTATATTAATAGACCTGATGAAGAATAAACCCACAATAGATTTAGGATGGGAATAATATTTTATTGGTGGTAATATGCAAATAGGAAAATATATATTAAATTTTAAATGGAGGTTTTTAAAATGACATTAAAGAATTTTTTTAAAAATACACCTAAATGGTTGTGTACAAGGCTGTGTATCTATTCATCAATTACCATACAATCACAAAGAACACACCTACAAAAAGTCATACTTCAAAGAGGAGGACCAAGAGTACATTCTGACCTCTGATACATTCAAGAAGATAGACAAAAAACAAGTAAGTCATTTCAATATAATTGGCGGAGGAATATATAAAACGGAATTATGCATTTTCTTAATTTGATAACTAATAATCTACTTGCTATCTCTTTTCCGGCCAGGGTACGCTCCAGTATGATAGTGCGTTCAAACTCAGCAAAAGCAAGCATATTAGTATCAATCAGCTTCCCCACCGCTTACTCATAATTACCTTCTTTCTCCCCATAGCCGATAGGTCAGCCTTTGCGACCATCTTTAAAGGATCCGGCGATCTTAGTAAGTGTGTCATAACCCTATATTTCATTCATTATCAGTTAGCCGGGTACATCATGTAGGCAAAATGACTTAAGCTCTGTAGATTCAGGCTTTATGTCATTATGATATAAAAGTCGATCTTATTAAATATAACACGCACACAACACGTTGTAACACAATATAACACATTGCAATTTCACGATATAAAATGCTTTATAGTGCCATTTTACACACTATTATCATGTTATTACACTTTGCAACACTTAAATTAGTAATTTATCATAATATGCTTATGCAGTGATTTAAGTATTATTGGTATCTTTGAATCTGATCCTGCACTACACATAGTACCTATACAAGTCATCCATATAGAAATTGGGTATGTTATCAAGGCAATGACTCTCGCCTGATTTACTTCTAAGCCAGCACTGATTCAATCCAGCAATCCTGATGTTCTTCTGGCAGTTCTTTTGCTCATCACTACCATTTAATTCTCTTAAAAATATATCACACTAATCCCGTATTTTAAGAGAATAAAAAATAGCCGGTATTATTCCGGCTATAACTACAATGACCATTTGAGCTATGAAAAAAAATAAAATTGATAATGACCAACACCTCTTCTCTAATGCTGCCGGTAAACATGCTATCCACTACATTGTTAATTAGAGACTATTGCATAATATATATATTATCATTGCAACTATAGATACCGGTGCCATAAAGGTATAAATGTCACTCAAATCATCCATATGAGTAATATTATGTATTACTAACCGAACAATAGCTGATTCATCTTTACTCAATTCTCTTTCTACGGATTTATTCATTATGTATTCGAAAGCATATTCCTTTATTTTTCGATCCTTCCAAAATAATACGTTCTTAGAATACAGTTTCATAGCATATTTCAACTCTGCGTCAGATAATTCCACACCTTGTAGTTTACACTTTTTGTATAGAGAATTTTTTAGCACTCTTCTTCCTTTTTTTCTTAAATCCCTTATATCTATTGTATTATCCATATTATTCATGACTCCCAATTATTTGTCCCTCATATGATAAACCGGCATTGTACATCCCTTCCGGAAACAATAACTTTATAAATTGATTATGTCATTGCTTTGCCATAAATGTCAACCTTTCGGAACCTGGTGGTTCTTTCTCCGCTTGTCTTATCCCTTCAATGTATTCTTCCTCCTGTTTTCTTTGATCATAATATTTCCAAAACCGTTCTAATCCCTTTTCTGCATTGAAATATTCTGGTTCTTCTATTGGCGCCAGGATAAGTAAAAGATTCACTATAGCTATGATTTCATCCACAACAGACTCCTCTTGATGTGCCGTAAAAGTAAGCCACTTCAAGCGTTCTTTTAGGCAATTAATAAGTGCCTCCTTCCCTTTCTCCGTAGTGGTCATCCTTCTTTTCATATAGCCTCCTTATGTTCTTCTTATATATTTTGTTCACCCTTGGATAAGTAACCGCTGGGTATAGCAGGCCTATTACCAGCCAGCTAATACTCATATTAATTGCTCTATCACCGGTGTATACATCTTATCTTTATCCCAAGTCAACACGGATGACACCTCGTATGCGGTAAATACAAAGTCATTCTTATAATACTCACGACTCTCGATCCGTCCAAATGTTGCAAACTTATCTCCCACCTTGTAGGATGCTGCATGTCGAGCATCTTTTCCCCAGCAAAGGCATGGTATATAGTCCGATTTACCGCTCCTACGGTTTACTGCCAGTAATATGTCCGTTATTTCACACCCTTTTGGAGTTATCCTATAGACAGGTGGTTTACAGATAAATCCATTTAAAAACACTTGATTTCTATATGATTTATCACCCAAATCTTCCATAAAATCTATATAACTTGCATAAACAGACAGTTGCAACCGACTTTTGCCTTTCTCATACCTGTTGAATGAATGATACTGTCCGAGCACGCAGACAGTTCTTTCTATATGTGAAGAGCTTATGTCTATCAAATTTTCTGTTAGCTTAACAGGAATCGTATCACTTTTTCCATCTGTAAGCCTCTCAGTACTTACCATTAATTTATAAAAATGTACACCGGAATAATTATGATCATAGATAATATCACTTACAATCTTACCTTTAAGCTTGACCATATTTGTGGCACCGGAATTAAAGCTAAATGAATCCTTCATTTGCCCCTCCTTCCTATAAATACTATATCCACTATACTTATAATTTCTTCCAAAAGGCGGTAGCTAAAAAGCTACCACCTTTCTAATGAGGATATATGGACGCATTAATGATGATCAACATATACGCCTTGCATACGGATCTAATTCGTTGCCGCTGCCGGCTCCTCTGGCATGGCAATACGTGTCGTCACTGTTAGTGATTCGACCATCAATTTGATTGCTCCACTTCCTTTGTAATTTCTTCGCCGTTAGCAGTGAAAACACCAACCAGTTTATATGTACCTGCAGAAGCAGCTGCAGAACCGGATAGGTATAAATAATTACTATTAGAAGAGCTCTCCCAGCTATCAACTTTATCCCAGTTACTACCATTTTTCTTATATAGATTCATTGTTATTTTGACTGAAGTCACAAAGGTATAACCGGTGATGCTGGCCGAGCAATTAGCTTTCCCATTACTGAAACTTAAAGAAAGTGTATTGTATTTAATATTTGTATTCCTTAATAAGGACTCCGATACTGAAAGTTCCACTGACTCTTTAGTAATCGATTCTGCCTCTGATGCATATGTGGTAAAAGGTGCTAATAGAAAAATAGCACAGGATAAAGAAATTAAAATTATTTTTTTCATTTTATTCATTTTCGTTCTCCTCTTCTGTTTTTTTCATTGAATTTGCTATACTTACTAACAGCTCCTTGTTGATTGTAGGTTCAGCGGTATCAATTATGAAGGCATATCCTTCACAGTAGAAAACCAGCGTTGATTCACCATGTTTGGTAGAATAAAAGGCTTCAGCGCCATGGAGAGATAATAACTCCTCTTCTGTATCCTCGTTATCAAAGGATTGTAGAGTGCTGTCACTATATAGCAATTGACTGACATAAATCTCTTGCTTTCCAGGACATTTGTATTCTGTCCGGGAAAAATCTTCATTGTGGAAACTGTCTGTCAGAATATATCCTGCAGGCAGCATAACAGGTAAGTAGATTTCTTCAATAGTTGTGACGGTTGCAGGCTTTATGCCAATAATATCAGTATTATTATCATTTTCTCTTTGTTCAAAGGCTTTGTATATAGCGTACACAGTCATACTCCCGAGAATAGAAATAATAATAAAAGCAATTATACCGGCTACTTTATAGTTGGGTTTGCCAACATTTTTTATCTTTATCTGCTTATTAAAATCTTCTGAATAGATGCTAATATACTGCTTCTCTGCCTCTTCCTCACTGGGAGTAGTATACTGCTTGGATTTTTCAATAAGTTCCATTACCTCTTTTAGCTTTGAATACTTTTTCATTTTTCATCCCTTTTTAGAATTTCCCGTAAAACTTTTTTACCCCT
>Ga0153946_1000985_pt1 | contig 12420 bp, 20 predicted proteins | sample TSNJ030MetaG_FD_104751 | JGI IMG/M metagenome (GOLD analysis project Ga0153946, IMG submission 104751) | Attine ant fungus gardens microbial communities from New Jersey, USA - TSNJ030 MetaG | ecosystem: Host-associated > Fungi > Mycelium > Unclassified | place: USA: New Jersey, Wharton State... | reverse complement strand
TCACCAGCACAGCCTCCAATGTAGCAGAAATTGTTAGCATCCAATCGTGCAGGTCCACCGGCCAGGGAAAGGGAACGACGAAGCTGAATGTAATGTGGATGACCTCAAGAAGCCCTTGAGAGGGAAGATTGAGAAGAACAGGCAAGAGCCATTTGCGAAGGGTGGAATCCATTGAATTCATGTCTCTTTCATTTGCTTTTGGGCTTGCTCCGAGCTCGAGGTAAAGACGCCTTAATGAGGTTAGGTATTGAAGACTGGATTGGGTAATTTGAGGGCCATTAAAATGATCTGAAGATCTGAAGTGTTAGCCATGTTCTGGGTGATGGTCAAAACGTTGTGAACATACTAGGTTGCAAGTCCGAAAACTGAAATTCCTCAAGGGTACCAATTAAACTGACAACCCTGAACAAAAAAGTTCCGAGAACTCTCATCACTTCTTCAGGTCTTGAGCCAGGGTCCCTCCAGCTGGTATGACATCGAAGACACTTGATAGATTGTAGACACTTTCGGGCATTTTCTGGCTGCCATTCAGCATATGTTCGGATTTCTTGCATATTCCGCGTTCCATGAACTGAAAAATCTTTGAGGAAACCACTCCCTCTCCCGCTGATATTGGTCACGTCCAAAAGCACCACTGATGTTGAGACGGTTTCCGCCGAGATAATTAGCTTCTTCCCGGTGAAGTACTTGAAAAGACAGAGAGGGAAGTTGCCCGATGCAAACAGTTGCAGTTCTGTCAAAGAAGGGAGGGAGAAGAGGCGTACAAACGCTCGAAGGCCTGCGTCTCCGAGCTGGAACCAATCAAGTGCTTTCCAACGGATCACGATCACTTCCAGAGCATGCAAACATGCGAGGAAGTCTATAAATTCGGAGCGAAGCTCGCCGGAGGCAGCTTCAGTGGAGATAGTAAGAGATCGGATATGAGAGGGGGGCTGGTCGTCTGGGAAGAACAAAGATCCTTCTACATCGTACGGATCGACGGTGTGTATTATTGCCGGTCTGAGCAGTTCAGCCATGATGATGATGATAAAAAATGGGGATCAGAATCAATGGTGTACCTCCCTCCTCACCCGGGAATTTGCCAGTTAAATACTCGCCCGAGTGACCCTTGGAGCGGTACTTTGTAGTTTCTAATATTGTGACCCTCGTAGCTTCTAGTCATGTTTTCCTTGATGCGGATGTGTCCCTAGAATATCGACCCCTTGAGACAAAAAAGTAGTGCATCAGAGATCAAGTTTGGAGTTCAAAATATCTCTTCATTCCTGTAAATTTTTGCAGAACTTTTTTTCCAGACCAAATTTTCAGACTGCGGCGGCTGATCCCGTGTCCACTTTATCTGTAGCTACTAGTATATACTGCCTTGACTCGGCCTTTTGACATTTCACAGTATAGACCATGGATCACCGGCATTCACAGCTCGCTGTGGCAAGGTCCAATCTTGTGAGGCCACGAGTCCTCAATGTGTTCATTATGCTTACCCAATGGTATAAATCACCCTTATTTCCATCATTCAGAATCATCCAGATGAAATCAGTTTGCAGAAAATCAAGTTCAAGCGTGGTAGTTCTTGTGTTCAAACCAAGCGACGCTGGACCGGTTCCTGGGAATTTATTGAATTTATCAGCCATCCTGGGAATGTGACCTGACATACCGATAATCTTTTGTATTCAGTGACGCTAAGCTGTGAATCTATTGAATTTCCTTGGGGAGTTGATCTAACAGACTAGAAATAGACAGATAATAATATCAGTAAAACACCGGAATTATTGATTTACCGGTGCAGGTGTATTCTGAAGGGTCATATTGGCGCTGGTAATCTTCAAATGTCGCGAACCCAAAATGACAATCCAATCCTGGCTCACTGAGCTGCAAGGTTGCTTTTCGGCGTTGAATTCGATCCATTGCTCATGCCTACCCACCCGTGAAATTGGGATCCCAGATTTACCGTAGTTTAGGAAGCCTATGAGTGAGATATCCATCCAACTCTTTCCCCAGCTACTCCATACTTTGAACCAGACCTTCTACACGTGGCGATAGCCATGGAAACAAGACCTGATAAGTTATACCAAGAGAAGCAACATGAGACGTTCCAGTAGATCGCAGCCCGGATAGCAGTGGGCAAACTAATCCCCGGATACAGTCAACATACTTCACGCATAAGTAAACTTCCACATTCTTGACGTGCTGCACTGAGGGAAGATCCTGAAGCCCGAGACCCTGTCCAATTATAGAACTTACACAATCAAAAAGATCCAGCCATGTCAGACCCGATCACAAGGGAAGTGACATCTTACGTGGTCTTTTGTCTTTCTTCGGTACCCCAAGGAACCTCGAAAAATGTTCCAGCAGTAACTCAAGGTTGCTTGCCGGATCAAAATCATCAACATAGGTTATGGATAAAGATTTCAATATTTGTGATGCATCAGCCAAATCCGGATCATTTTGGAAGTGTTGCATGAACGTCGTGTTCTATTGTCCAACGAGTGACAACCGCTGAGGTGCACACCATCGTATGAGCGGGCATTGGGAATCGATTGGGAAGCTGATTATCAACGAAGGCCAAGTGTTTTCGTGTCCCACTCAATATCCGCAGAAGGTCGAGAGGGAGATTTCTGAGGCGACAACTTCGAGTTTGTCCAATGATTCGAAATGAGTTATGTCAGCGTCTGGCGCTATTCATCTTGCAGAACATCCGATTCGAGTGAATTCCAGGATATATGGAGTGTTGATATTGGTGTCGAGGATGAAAAGAAGGAAAGGGTGCATACCGTTTGAACCCTCTTCGTTTGAAATCAGCAAACATTTGTCTTCGTAGACTTCTAATATGTAAAAGATGGGAGCGAGAGCACTCCTAGACAAGGTTTAGACGGATCAACAGTCATTTGCCTGTGACATGGGATGAGGTGGAAACTGGTATGCCCAGAGTTCCGAGTCACGAAGAGATGAAGGAGTTGTCAAATGATGAGTGAGAAGATAAAGTAAATCCAAAGGTCCAGATAGTGTTGTCTCCCAGCATGAGAGTGGGATTTATCAGCTCATGGGCGTCAATACTTCAATGTTAGAGTCTGGATAGAAGGGTAAACTCCACGTAAAGCGCAATTGGGTATCTCAAATCATCATTGTCACTATTTTCGTAGGAATCCTCTACACAAGAGTATATCATTGAGTGATCCGTTTCAACATCTCCATCCCTCAGAATGGGATACCGAGCTTTGAGGGCTCTCCGTAATGACAAAGCGCTTGGACCCATTTATTGAGATAGTTGTCTTTGGCTGACATGGTATGGAAAGGGTCCTGTCATTAATCACGAACTTAGAAAACTGCTCCAAGAACAAAGTTGCTTTAGTATAAGTCCTCTATATCATATTCGCAGAGCTCTAGCAGTAGAGTCGGAGAGTCGGAGGCAGTACATTCTGTTCGTATACGTCAATTCCGATGCGAAACCTTATTCATTTGTGTGTACTGTTTCAGAAATCAGTGGATGAATAACCTGATGGTGTGATGTCGGGTGAATTAAGATGTTCACACATGACGATCGAAGGGAAAATGCGGACCCCTATATATACTTTGTTTGCCCATTGATCATTGCAATCATTATGTTCAAATACCTGTGCAGTGAATCGGCTCAGGTTGAAGCTGGCTATGGCATTTAGCAAACAGAATATGAAAGGACAAATAGAGTAAAATCTGTATCCGGACTGTTCCCTGAAAAATAGGCTAAAATATACCACTTATGTCTGAAAAAGTGTTTGAGCAGTTGTGAGTACATATATTTCTTCCATCTCAATTCTCTCTTTTCCTCTTGCTATTTAAGTAGGTTCTCCTACCATGGACTATTTCCATATCTTGTGTAACAAACTGCTGATGTAAAAATTGTCTGAATCTTGGTATGCTAGTTGATAATTTTGATTTTACGACTTTTGAAGTGGAAAAATCAAGCTGATCAAATAGCACACAGGGAAATAGTATTTAGAGGAAGTGACTCCAGCTTCCAAGCTGATCTAGCCTCCATAATCAATTTAGATTATCAGTTTCCATTTAATATGTCCGTCATATGAAATGTACCAGCTCATGCCACAGCACTAAGTCCAAGCCCTTCTACTGTAGAAGGAAAATCTTCATTACTCTGATTATCCTCTAAAAATCATTTTAAGGTGATATCAGGCCGTACCAAATGCGATAAGGGTTTTCATTTACACAGAAGCCATCATTACAGATACAATACGCAGGTCGTAACACACAGACCATGTTGAAATTAGTCCCATGAAATCAATCCCAGAGGTGTTGAATACCCTACTAACAGGTAGTGAAGCAGTGGAACGACGCAAATGATACAAATCCAGGATCCACGAGATGGTCTCGCTTTTATCAAGAGGATAAAACATTAATCCTCATGGTACCCAGCAGGTTTTTGTAGATTAGCAGTGTCAACACCAGGGAGAGGCCACTTGGAGGCAAAAGTACGGACTTCATCACGGAGTTGCTTCACCTGAGCAAAGCCCTGTTTTCCTTCCTCTTGCTTGGTAGCAACGCGGACGAAATCCTTGAGAAGTTTAGAGCCTGCTTCTTTCTGAAGAACAAGCGAAAGCTGAACGGCACGGTGAAGGAAATCAGCAACGACCTTAACATCTTCTTCCTTCATATCACGCGAGGTCAAGGCGGAGGTACCAAGGCGAATACCGCCTGGCACTTGAGCAGATGCGTCGCCAGACACCGCATTTTCTAGGGAAACCAGTTCAGCACATGATAGTGTGGAGGTAGAGGAAAAACCATTGCATACTGTTGATGGTAATGCCCATGAGATCGCAGATTTTCTCAACTTTGCTGCCAGTCAAGCCGAGGGGCCTGAGATCCCAGAGCACGAGATGGTTGTCAGTACCGCCAGTCTGCAGCTTATAGCCATGAGAGACAAGGGTATCGGCGAGAGCTCGGGCGTTGGAGATGACTTGCTTAGCGTAGGCCTTCCATTCGGGTCGGGAGACTTGGTGAAGAGCAGTGGCGATAGCAGCGATAGTCTGACCGGTACCAAATCAGAATGATATTTCGGTAAAAAGTCCCAGTGACACTCACATTGTTGTGAGGACCACCCTGGCAAGCGGGGAAGACGGCATCGTTAACACGCTTCTCAAGGTCAGGAGCATTTGGATTATCTTTTTTGAAGAAAATCAGACCGGCACGGGGGCCACGAAGGGTTTTGTGTGTAGTGGTGGTAACAACGTCGCAATAATCAAAAGGATTATTCAACTCCTGGGCAGCAATGAGACCAGAGGTATGGGCAATGTCGGCCATGAGCCATGCACCCTCCTTGTCGGCGATCTCACGAAGCTTGGCATAATCCCAGTCGCGTGGATAAGCTGAAGCACCACAGATGATAAGGCGAGGCTTAAATATTTTAGCCTGCTGAGCAAGGTTTGCATAATCAATGAGGTTAGTGTCGGGAGTGATAGCATAAGGAAAGGACTGGAAATAGATAGACGATGCAGTCATCTTCTTCTTGGCAGTCTAGAAAGCAAACACTGTCAATACTCTCATATAGATTCCCCCTTGACTCACGTAGTATCCATGGGTAAGGTGACCACCATCAGGAAGACCAAGACCCATGAGGCGATCTTGAGGTTGGATGAGGGCGGTCAACGCAGCGAAGCTAAGGCACGATAAGGATCACGGCAATGTTGAGTTTATCATCGGATACGAACTTGGCAGTCTAAGAGGAGACATATATATAGAAAGTGAAACTCATTCATCAAACTATCGACTCACACTACCAGAATAGGGTTGAACATTGACACCCCATTTTGCAATATCAAGGTTGAACGCAGTGAGGGCGCGTTTACGACAGAGAACCTCAAGCTCATCAATGTACTCATTACCGCCATAGTAACGAGCATTTGGAAGGCCTTCAGAGTACTTATTAGTGAGCATGGAACCGTTAGCTTCCATAGTAGCACGACTGGTCAAATTCTAATTTGCGTGAATGTCATAGTGGAGAATAATTGGAGATCGCATACCTCAGAAGCAATCAGCTCAAGGCCAGTAAACTGTCTCCAGGTCTCCTTATCAATAATATTTTTCACCTCCGGATCGATCTCTGCAAGAGGGGCGTAGAGGACCTTGTTCTATAAGTACGACATATGAGAAAGCTGGATCGGTGAACTGAGAGAAAACTCGCAAAATCTGGAGTAGACGATGATGCCATTGTGCGTAGAATGAGATGGGGAACAGGACGAAATTTGAAATTAGTGGTAGTCCGAGCTAGAGGCCTAGTAAAAAATCTCAGCATGGCAAGTGAATGAGCACTTTTTCCAAAGCACGTGACATTCATTACCTTGGAAAATCCCGTGTGAAAGAAAGGCTCACATGTCTAACGAAAGCATTTGCAAGTCAATATGGTCAGCATGATGAGATTGTCAGAGTCTGAATTATGAGGATGCAGGTGATTGATTCGGTGAGTTCAGATTGCATTGATATATCGAATCTAGGAATATCAGTGTTACATTACCCATGAAAGCATATACAATCAACGGTACGATGACCGTCTAATAATAGACAACCATCTCCTAATTCGCTATGCGAATTAGCTTCTGGCTCTGAACGACTGGCCAACTGGATTCTGAAATTTACTAGTCGTCCAAAACAGAGTCTTATGTTAAATTTCCTTATCACCCGGAGCTCCATTATCAACTTCTGGTAAAGTGATACCATACAACCATACAGGTCTATCAGGTGTCGCATGGACCACGGTCACGTCCCAGGACATTCAGAACCCACCAAAACACTCAAGCCCGAACCATTCTTCACTGCTCATAATCCTGGACGCAAATGTGACCCTGCACGGATCCGTATCAAGTCTCCCTATTCGAGGTAACTCAATACCTCTCTCCCCATGATCAAGGATTTCAACAACATGCAATCCATCCTTCCTCCAATCTCAAATTTTCACTACCACATGCACCAAAGAGCATGTTCGACTCAATCGAACATTCCACATCATCATCTTATCTCTCTGGTTGTGTATCATCACACCATCGACTTTTTCTCATTTATTTCACAAATCACAAGCCGGCCTTTTTCAGAAAACACCATGTTTACCAAGTCTCGACATTCGCACAACGTTGTTATGTTGTTCATGATCTCATTTTTTCAACTTCTCACAAAATTTCGCTCACGTCTGTCAGACACCGGTTACTACTCATACATTCGAAACGTGACGTGGTGATTCTGTCCCTACACTGTAACTCCTATACATACACCGGTCGTTAGGAACCTATGGTTCATGAACAGGACCTACATACCCGAAAAAATGCAGATATCATTCCATATCTCTTGCTGATCTCCATACAAGTCAAACTACGTCCCAGTAATCGAGTTCATGTCCGCAAAACCCAAATACATCGCCAACTTATCACCAAGTGTATTAATAGATTATTGTGGTATTTATACAATGGGCATCTGGTTTCCCATTCCACACCCAAAAAAAAATTGCATCTTTCTCAGAATCCCAAAAAAGAAACGATGAGGTCTATTGCGTATTTGATACAGAGAAAGAGGGAGACAGCGATCCGACCGTTACGATTAAAATGCCAAATGGGAAGGAAAAAGGACAAATAGTAACCAACAAAAGATATACAGCACATATGAACGAAATCAAAAAAAAACCCAGCTCATTAGTAATTTTGTCGTGAGTCAGTTAGTCTATTGCATACGACCCAACACACGAGGCTGCGACACATCAGCCATGTTAATGAAAATATCATCAGCAGGATGACGGTAGAGAGGTGCCTTCAACCTCTTTTGGTCAAGATGGTGACCAATGAAGCCGATGCTGCGACCAAGAACGAACAGACCGTTAAGAGTACCGATCTTGATGTACTCGTCAGCCTCCTCAGGGGTAAAGGCACCGCTATCACGGAGCAAGTCAACGAAGCAGACAGCAATGCAGCCATCGACGTTCAGGATAAGCTACAAGAATCCTCAAATAAATAACATAAAATTAGGCATCAAAAACGTTACTCACCGTATCTTTCTTACCAGTGGTCACTTTTTCAACAGCAAGAGCATAGTCGAGCAAGCTATGACTAGGGAAGTGCTTGTGCACATATTCCTTGACGAGCTCAACACGTAGATCAGGATTATTGACGCTCTTGATCTTGTGACCAATGCCAGAAACTACATAAAATATCAGTATCAAACTCCAATGTAGAGCGAGAAAAGTACTCACTGAGTTTGTTCGCCTTCCTGCAATTGTCGACAAACTCACGAGGGGTGAGGCCGGTATCACGAGCTTGTGAGAACATTGCAGCAGCCTCGTCAAGAGCACCACCAAACCGAGAGCCGATGGTCAAGAGACCAGAAGCCAGCGAAGAGATAAGATCCTTCCCAGCACGAGTAGCAACAATAGTGTTCATAGCACCAGATACGGCAGGACCATGATCGGCGGTAAGCATGAGAACCATTTCAATGAACTTGGTTGCCCAAGGCGGGAGACCTGAATTTGTAGGTTTAGTCCAAGATTAACAAACACAACTGGCAGAAAACACACGGCGTTTGAACCAGAGAAGAGAGACAACACCACCAATCCCAATTTCCTCCTTGAACACCTCAGAAATACGCATGCCAGCGTAAAGAAGTTCCTGGCCACGTTCATCCGAAATAGTAGAGATGAAAGCAGCAGGCTTCCTGATGAGGCCAAGCTCCTGCGCATCAATCATGAGCATACCACTCAACGCAGTGATTCAGCATTTGAAGTCACCTGAGCCCACTTGTAGTCCATAGGGATGACAGGCGGATCAACCTCCTTCTGAGGAACGATAACACCAGACCTGACAAGCGCCTCATAGGTATCTTGAATGACCTGAGGAAGTTCTTCAAAGGTGTCTGGTACGATAAATCCAGCAGCCCTCATAGCACGGTTCTTAGCGTCGGCCGTTTCCATGTCGCTGTTCGCCATAGATCCAGCATGACCAAACTGCACCTCAGTAGTAAACATCTTGGCACAGGTGCCAATAGCCCAGGCAACAATGGGCTTCTTAATCTTGCCACTCCTAACAGCTTCAATGACACGATACTCCTCAACACCACCAACTTCACCGAGAAGGACAAGCATCTTGCATTCAGGGTCTGCCTCATAACGGAGGAGGTGGTCAATGAAAGTGGAACCTGGGTAACGATCACCACCGATAGCAATACCCTCATAAGTGCCATTCGTAACGAGAGAAAGGATGTTGTTCAGCTCATTGGACATACCACCCGACTTCGATACATAACCAACCGAGCCAGAGCGGTAAAGTTTGGATGCAATGATGTTGTCCATCATACCACCAGAATTACCAATCCTGAAGCAACCAGGCTTGATGCCACCAACGGTAGCAGGGCCAATAATAAGGACACCCTTCTCCTTGGCCGTCCAGAGGATCTCACGAGCATGGCGCTCAGGAACACCCTCAGCGATAAGAGCGATAGCCTTGATTTGGGCATGCTCAAAGCACTCGAGGGTGCTAGAATACACACTCCGGCTCGAAGCAAAGTTGACAACAACATCGACATCAGGGTGCTTGGAAACCGCCTCGCTGACACTGGTGTATACAGGAAGGAGAGTCTCTTTGGTACCCCAGTAAAATTTCTGAATATGGTGACCACCAAAGGGGTATATCATGGCAGCAACAGAAGGTGCATCACGACCACAAGAGTAGTCAAAGTCAAGCATGCCTTGAATGGCACGGGGCTGGAGACCATAGACAAAGGAACGGGTATGGGCATCAAACGGCCTGAACCAGGGACGAGTGGAAGGGGATTGGCTGGCCTCAAAATGAATGATCTGGTCCTTGGGCTGAGTGCGACCACCATCAGGGTGAATAGAGCCGACGGTTGACTCATTATCACCAACAGGAGCGACTTGAGGGGGTGGAGTGACTGGCTGGACACTCTTTAGACCATGAGCAGGAGATTTAGACTTGGAAATATCAATCTCTAGGGCAAGAGGCACAATCTCGGTGATATGGGTGTCGGGACCGAAGACACGGATGGGAACGCCAAGGCTCTCACCAAGGAGGCGCATTGCCTTGAGACCTTCCTGGTAATTAGGTCCACCACGACGGACGAAAATCTTGACATTGTGACTGATGAGTTGGTTCTTGTATTCCTTGAGGGCACGAATGATACCCTTGAAGGTGGCCGCAACATTGGTGAAATTAGCAATCCCACCCCCAATGATGAGGATCTTGCCATCAGGGTGAGGAGTTCCCCGAGTGATCAGATCGACTTGATGAACTGTCAACAAGTATTTTTGTCTTGACACACCCAAAATAACTTACTGATAGTCTTGGCATATTCATACGTCTGACCCTCGGTAGGAGCACCAGAATACTCTCCATAGTTGGCAAGCTCATGGGCATAGCCGTGTGCGGCAATAGCATCAGAGTAGACAACGCTAGCACCACCACCGGCAACCATGGTCCAGATACGACCTTCAGCATTGAGAACCGTCAATTTCAGAGAAGCACCGGTTGAACCATCAAGCTTTTGAATATAAGCCTCTTCTTTGGTCAAGTCGCGGCCGAACGGTGCGGGCCAGACCTACAATCATCGTATCAGAGACCCGAGTCACAAGAGCAGTAAGCGCTCACCATCGGAGGCCCACGGTCGGCAGAAACTTTAGCGCCTTTGGTAGTGATGGCATCTCCACCCTCGTAGACAGAAAGATCACGAGCGATAGCCCACTTGGGCCCACAGATACTCTCAGCGGTCTGATCGAGCTTGGCCGCCATATCCAAGTAGTGAATCGTGGGCTCACCACCGTCAACGGCATCAAGGACAACAAGAGGGTTGATCTCAAGGTACGCAAAGTGGAGATCAACATAGACCGAATAGAGACGAATCAGAAAATCAGTGAGGGTATCCTTCTTCTCAGCAGGGACATGACTGAGGAGGGTAGCAGCAATAACTTGGCGAGTGGGGAAGGGTTTGTTGACAGGGATATCAAGGACGAGGGCTTTGGCGTCAACGTCACCAACGTCAACACCACCCTCATGAGTGAAGAGTATGCGATCACCCTCGCGCTGAGAACTGACACAAACATAATACTCAGTATTGGAAGGGTGGGGGAGGAAAGGCTCGACAATGAAATTGTTCAAAGTGCCAGAGACAGCTTCAACCTGTTATCGGGTGCATCAGAAAAAAAAAAGAATGAAGCGAAATGTAGTGTGTGTATAACAAAACTTGATGTATGCATTACCTTTTGCGGTTTTCCAGCTCGTTCAGAGATCCATTGCCTGGCTTCGGGCCAACTCTTGTTGAGAGCGAGGAGCCCAGCCTTACCACGGCGCTTGATGAGCTGATCAGGCTTCGCAACGAGCTTGGTAGTAAAAACCCAGTTCGGAATTTTGTTATCCGGAGTAATCGTATTCGTTTCCGGATCCCAAGACACTTGGGCAACCCGAGCGGCAGGGTACTGGAACTTGGTCTTAACCGTCGCATGGGGTGCCACTGAAGGCGCACGCTCAAGCCAATATGCGAGCAAGAGCTTGGCATCGTATTCACGAATGGCTGGAGAGACAGCGTGAGCGACAAGCACACCAACAGGGGAGGAGACAGACCTTTGGAAGACATGGTGGTTACTCAGAGAAGGATGGGTAGGAAGGAAATGGAGGGCAGACACTCCGCGCCCAGTAAATTAATGATAATCTCCTGGCGCGTTATTGGATAATTACCTAATAATTATCATGATCATCACTGGATTATCAGGCAATACCTGTAGAATTTTATATGGCAGTATCGTGTACATGGTTCGATTCATGAATACTGACATAACACTAAAAATTCTTGGACATCATCGACATTGAGTGTGTCTCTGACTGAGCAAGGTACGGAGATTAGTATTATGTAATAGTATATGTTTTAAACTGATTATGCGTTTCTGAAAAGATGCAATTGCATATTCGCTCATTCCGCAATTATAGAACATCGCCCGCACAATTCATACGTCATCGAATTTGACAACCATTGTAGTTATACAGATAGCAAAACCAACTTTATTTCGACAAGTCAATATAAGAGTAAGTACTTCACAAGAACGAAACGGTGCTGCAACCAGTGACAGACAATTAAATTACGAACATCTCACCATCTCACATGGTGGATCTGATAGCATCAGCCAGAATGCCATCACGAGTATCTGTGTCTATCGACCACATAGCAAAGCCTGCTAGACCTTTTGCACCGATGAAGCTGCCTTTGGCCTCTGTTCACAACATTAGCGAATGATCAAAGATCGCACTTATGGACGTACTGTAGGTATCGGTGTTGTCGTAGTTGATCAGGACGCTGGAAGTAGAGTTATAAATGTATGCCTGTCAACCCTTATGAGCATGTTGTAAACACAAATCAATAGACAGATGCCCACAGTCTGGCTACAATTGTCGAACT
>Ga0153946_1000984_pt1 | contig 12426 bp, 10 predicted proteins | sample TSNJ030MetaG_FD_104751 | JGI IMG/M metagenome (GOLD analysis project Ga0153946, IMG submission 104751) | Attine ant fungus gardens microbial communities from New Jersey, USA - TSNJ030 MetaG | ecosystem: Host-associated > Fungi > Mycelium > Unclassified | place: USA: New Jersey, Wharton State... | reverse complement strand
GTGGATGAAGCATTGGCAGGGTGCTGTGATATGATTCAGATTACCATTCATAAAGATAATTCGATTACGGTTATCGATAATGGACGTGGTATTCCGGTAGGAATCAATCATAAGGCAGGGCTTCCTGCAGTTGAAGTAGTATTTACCGTACTTCATGCCGGTGGTAAATTCGGCGGAGGGGGATATAAAGTATCCGGCGGCCTTCATGGTGTTGGTGCTTCGGTTGTTAATGCTCTTTCTAATTATCTTGAAGTAGAGATCTGCAAGGATGGAAAAGTATACAAGCAGCGTTATGAACGCGGAAATGTTATTTATAAACTGAAAGTAGTTGGGGAATGCGATCCTGACAAGACGGGAACTAAAGTGACATTCCTGCCCGATGATTCTGTTTTTGAAGAAACCATCTTTGAATATGATATTTTAAAACAGCGTTTTCGGGAAATGGCATTTTTGACAAAAGGATTAAAAATCATTCTTATCGATGAAAGAGAAGAAGAGCCAATTGAAAAATCATTCTGCTACGAAGGCGGAATCAATGAATTTGTTACTTATCTGAACCGGAGCAAAACAGCGCTTTATGATAGTGTTATTTATTGTGAAGGCATGAGAGATAATGTGCAGGTAGAAGTTGCCATGCAGCATAATGACTCTTATAGTGACAATACTTATGGATTTGTTAATAATATTACGACGCCGGAAGGCGGGACTCATGTTGTTGGTTTTCGTAACGCACTGACAAAGACTTTTAACGAATATGCCAGAAAGAATAAGCTTCTGAAAGATTCGGAGCCTAATTTATCCGGTGAGGATATCAGGGAAGGATTGACTGCAATTATCAGTGTAAAGATTGAAGATCCTCAGTTTGAAGGGCAGACCAAGCAGAAATTAGGAAACAGTGAAGCCAGAGGTGCTGTAGATTATGTCGTCAGCAGCCAGCTGGAAATATTTCTGGAACAGAACCCATCGGTTGCCAAGATGACGGTTGAGAAATCTGTAATGGCACAGCGTGCCCGGGAAGCAGCCAGAAAGGCCAGAGATCTGACCAGAAGAAAAAGTGCTCTGGATGGTTCGGCACTGCCTGGTAAACTTGCAGATTGCTCCGATAAGGATCCTGTAAACTGTGAAGTTTACATCGTTGAGGGAGATTCTGCAGGTGGTTCTGCTAAGACAGCGCGTGACCGTGCGACTCAGGCAATACTGCCGCTGCGTGGTAAGATTCTCAACGTTGAAAAAGCAAGGCTTGATAAGATATATGCTAATGCTGAAATCAAAGCAATGATTACGGCATTTGGAACTGGTATCCATGATGATTTTGATATTGCCAAGCTGCGTTATCATAAAATAATCATTATGACCGATGCCGATGTAGATGGCGCTCACATCAGTACTTTATTATTAACATTTTTATATCGTTTTATGCCGGAATTGATCAAACAGGGTTATGTTTATCTGGCACAGCCACCGCTATATAAGCTGGAGAAGAATAAAAGAGCATGGTATGCGTACAGTGACGGAGAATTAAACAGCATTCTGGAAGAAGTAGGGCGTGACGGCAATAATAAAATTCAACGTTATAAAGGTCTTGGTGAGATGGATGCCGATCAATTATGGGATACCACAATGGATCCGGAGCATCGTGTATTACTGAGAGTATCCATGGATGAAGAGACATCCTCTGAACTGGATCTTACATTTACTACTCTGATGGGTGATAAAGTAGAACCGCGGCGTGAATTTATCGAGGAAAATGCAAAATACGTAGAGAACTTGGATGTGTAGGAGGATATAACATGGAAGAAAATATTTTCGACAAGGTTAAAGAGGTCGATTTAAAGAAAACGATGGAGAAATCTTACATTGATTATGCAATGAGCGTTATTGCTTCACGTGCATTACCGGATGTCAGAGATGGAATGAAGCCGGTACAGCGAAGAATTCTCTATTCCATGATAGAGCTTAATAATGGTCCCGATAAACCACATCGTAAGTGTGCCCGTATTGTGGGTGATACTATGGGTAAATATCACCCGCATGGTGATAGTTCTATATATGGTGCATTGGTAAATATGGCTCAGGAATGGTCAACCAGATATCCCTTGGTTGACGGTCATGGGAATTTTGGTTCAGTGGATGGTGACGGTGCGGCAGCGATGCGTTATACTGAAGCACGTCTCAGTAAAATATCAATGGAGCTGACCGCTGATATTAATAAAAATACTGTTGATTTTATACCTAACTTTGATGAAACTGAAAAAGAACCGGCAGTACTTCCGGCGCGATATCCTAATCTTCTGGTAAATGGTACTTCTGGTATTGCCGTAGGTATGGCAACAAATATACCGCCTCATAATCTGCGGGAAGTAATCAATGCGGTGGTTCATATCATAGATGATGAAATTGAAGAAACCGGTGAGACAACTATCGATGATATTTTAGAAGTAATCAAAGGACCTGATTTTCCAACTGGTGCAACTATTTTAGGAACCAGAGGAATTGAGGAAGCATACCGGACCGGGCGCGGAAAGATTCGTGTGCGCGCGGTAACTGATATTGAGCCGATGGCAAATGGCAAGAATCGTATTGTTGTGAATGAACTTCCTTATATGGTTAATAAAGCGCGGCTGATCGAAAAAATTGCTGAGATGGTACGTGACAAACGTATCGATGGGATTACCGATCTTAGCGATCAGTCAAACCGTGAAGGAATGCGGGTATGTATTGAACTGCGCCGCGATGTAAATCCAAACGTAATACTGAATCAGTTGTACAAACATACCCAGCTTCAGGATACTTTTGGTGTAATAATGCTGGCACTGGTAAATAATGAACCACGTGTTATGAATATTCTGGATATGCTGAAGCATTACCTCGCACATCAGGAAGAAGTTGTTACCCGCAGAACTAAATATGAGTTAAATAAGGCAGAAGAACGTGCTCATATTTTACAAGGTTTGATTATTGCCTTAGATAATATCGATGAAGTAATTAAGATTATCCGTGGATCTGCCAATGTGCAGATTGCAAAAGAAGAATTAACCAAACGTTTTGAACTTAGCGAAGCGCAGTCTCAGGCTATTGTTGATATGAGGCTTCGTGCTCTGACTGGCCTGGAAAGAGAAAAGCTGGAAAGAGAATACGAAGAACTAATGAAGTTAATTGGAGAATTGAAAGCAATTCTCGCTGACCGTAAATTATTACTCGGAGTAATTAGAAAAGAGATTCTGCTAATCAGTGATAAATACGGTGATGAAAGAAGAACAATAATCGGATTTGATGAATTTGATATTTCAATGGAAGATTTGATTCCGAGAGAAAATGTAGTAGTTACCATGACCAAGATGGGTTATGTAAAACGGATGTCCAATGACACCTTCAAGAGTCAGCGTAGAGGCGGAAAAGGCATTAAGGGAATGCAGACTATCGAAGATGATTATGTGGAAGAATTATTCATGACTACAACCCATCATTACATTATGTTCTTTACTAACACTGGTCGTGTATATAGAATGAAGGCCTACGAGATTCCGGAAGCTTCCAGAACGTCGAGAGGAACAGCAATCATAAATCTGCTTCAGCTGATGCCGGATGAAAAGATAACAGCAGCGATTCCGATTCGTGAGTACGAAGAAGGAAAATGCCTGTTTATGGCAACTAAGAATGGTTTGGTTAAGAAGACTAAGATTCAGGATTATGCAAATGTCAGAAAGACAGGATTGGCAGCAATTACACTTCGCGAAGATGATGAATTAATCGAAGTAAAGATTACCGATAATGAAAAGGATATTATTTTGGTAACCAAATACGGACAGTGTATTAAGTTTCATGAAAAAGATGTTCGTTCAACCGGAAGAACTTCTATGGGTGTACGCGGTGTTAACTTAGGTGACCGCGATGAAGTTATCGGTATGCAGATGAATTCACAGGGAAAATATATGCTGGTAGTATCCGAAAAAGGAATGGGTAAACGTACTGAGATTGAAGAATTTACCTGCCAGAACCGCGGTGGTAAGGGTGTAAAGTGCTATAAGATCACCGAAAAGACAGGCAATGTCATCGGAATTAAGGCAGTAGATCAGGATGATGAAATCATGATTATTAATACTGAAGGTATTGTTATTCAGATGGAATGCTCGGAAATATCAATTCTTGGACGTATTACTTCAGGGGTAAAATTGATCACATCTCAGGATAACTTACAGGTTGCAAGTATTGCAAAGGTAAGAACAGCTTCTCCAGAATTAGAAGGAGAAGTAATTGAGGAAGAAGCATCAGAAGATTTAGAAGAAGCTAACGAAGATTAAATATAAAATAAGCACCAGGATTTATATTCCGGTGCTTATTTTATTATTTATTTACTGAACAGCCGTAACTGGCCGCCCTTCAATATATCCCCGATAACCTTGTGGTTCCAGCTGGATACGTGGAGCATAATCAGCCCATTTAAATCCGTGTTGTGAAGGATCATAATTATCGATAACAGAAGCAATATCTGTAATTACCTCAGCAAAAAAATCTTCATCATAAGGTTCACTTTGAAACATCATCATCGTACATGGCGGTAAATCCAATATATCATATCCTTCTGGAATAATACCGTTATAATCAGCCGGTACTTCAACTCCCTGTGCATAATAAGAAGTATTTTTAGGACGAAACCTATCAGGCAGCCATATTCCGACTGGCTCATACAATGCTTCTTTAATACTGACCAGCATACCCCATACATCACATCCAACTTCACTGGTATATTCCATGTAGTCCTGCCCTTTTTCACCTCGCAGTAGAATCATTTTGCGCTGAGGATAGTGCATAATCTGAATATGCAGATGATCAGATACAGACGGCATATCATTTTTATCTTCCTGCATAATATAATAACTGCGAACCGGATAAGGATTAAAGAGTTGTATCGGCGGAGTATCTTTTTGATATTTTTTTGGCGGCAGTCCAAATTGTCTGCGAAAAGCTCTGGTAAATCCCTCATGTGAATCAAATAAAAAGTCCATAGCAACATCGACTACTTTTAGGTTATCATCCCGCAGTGCTAATGCAGCTTTTGACAGCCGCAGTCCCCGGATATATTCAAACGGTGATTTACCAGTATAGTCTTTGAACATTTTTGCACAATGCCAGGGAGAATATCCGGCCTGCTCTGCAAGGTTGTGTAAAGTTATTTCAGTTTTTAAATTATTTTCTATATATTCCTGCATACGTGTTATTGCATCTGCGTGTTCCATATTTGCCATACTGTCACCCCCTTGATTTCATCATGATATGATTAGCAAGGAATGTCAAGAAATTAAAAAAATAATGGCTTATACTTTAATTAAAAAAGGAGAATTGATATGAGAGCAACAAATGAAATTTTAAAAATGCATATGAATGAATTATGTGAGGTAATTGGTGCCCGTGCTACTGGGTCAGAGGCTAATAAAGCAGCGGTTCAGTACGCAGCAGATCAGTTTAAACGGTTGGGATATGAGGTAACTCTTCAGGAATTTTCGTGTATGGATTGGAATAACAAAGGTTCCCGTCTGGTAGTAGGAAAAGAGGAAATAGAAGTATCAGCAGCTGAGTATTCATTGCCCTGCAATGTAAACGGACAGCTTGTATGTGTTGAAACAATAGACCAGCTTAAAGCAGCAGAATTAAGCGGTAAAATATGTGTTTTACATGGGGAATTATGCAAAGAACCACTGATGCCTAAAAGCATGATATTCTGGAATCCGGAAGAGCATCAGGAAATAATTAGAGAACTGGAAATGAAAAAACCACTTGCTGTCATTACCGTCAGCTTTATCCCGGATGCTGCTGTTCCAATTATTCAGGATGGTGATTTTGAAATACCATGTGCTGCAGTAAAAGGTGAACTTGCAGAGGTTTTGTTAAATGGTGATAACGCTGATCTTCAGCTGATGACAGAGCGTCGGCCGTCAAGAGCTTCAAATGTCATTGCTTCTTATGGAGCTGGGAAGCAGAAAATTAATTTTTCAGCCCATATCGATACAAAACCTGATACGCCAGGTGCATTGGATAATGCAAGCGGTGCAGCAGTTCTTCTGGCACTGGCAGAAAAGACCGCAGGAACGGATTCTCCATATCAGATTGAATTTGTATTATTTAACGGTGAAGATTATTACTCGACTCCCGGTGAAGTTGCGTTTATGAATACGTATCTTAAAAATCCTGAAAATTATATTTGTGCTGTTAATGTAGACGGTGTGGGATTAAAAGACAGCAGTACATCTTATTCTTTTTACGAGTATCCGAAGAACTATCAGAATATAGTGGATAACCTTGCCGGCTTACTCAAAAATGTGGAAAAAATCGATCCGTGGCCAATGGGTGATCATATGTTATTTGCAGTATCAGGAATACCGGCAGTGGCAATAACTGCGGTGGAAATATTTCGATTGATGGAAACAATTATGCATACGCCACAGGATAATCTTTCCTATATTGATTATAAAATTCTGGAAGAGGTCGTAGGTTTTCTCTCAAAATATATTGAAACATTCTCATATTAACGAAAGTGTTCTTAATATATACAGCCATGCTGTAAGAGTAAAAGCACTGAAAAGGGTTGTAATCATAACCGCACTGGAGGTCAGTGATCCCTCATGCCCCATATTTTTTGCCATTATAAAGCAACTGACAGTAGTCGCTGAACCGAGCATAACTAGGATTGCAACCAGCTTTTCGTGGGTAAAATCAAGATAAACAGCAATTGGCATAAAAATAGCTGTTAACAGAATCAATTTAATAACACTTGCAAATATAGCAGGTTTGATATTTTTCTGTATCTTTTTAGTATCAAATGATGCACCCATAGCCATAAGACCAAGAGGAGTGGCCAGTACTGCTACGTTATTAATGGTCTTTTCGAGAATTACAGGCAATGGAATTTTAAACAAAGACCAGATAATGCCGGCAGCAATCCCGAGGATAATCGGATTTGTTACAATCCCTTTTAAAGTTATATGTATTAATGGTTTTGTTATCTTTTCACGGTCTGGTTTCATCAAAGATAATATAATCACTGCCATCATATTATACAGAGGTACAGTTGCTATGATCATAAGCGGGGCCATACCGGAATCCCCATATATGTTCTGAATAAAAGCAATACCCAGAATAGCAGCACTGCTTCGATAAGAGGATTGAATAAATTCCCCTTGAATGGACTTATCTATCAAAAGATAAGATATGAAAGTTATAGCAATGATACTAATCAGCGTAGCTAAAAAGCAAAATAATACAAAGGTAGTATCCCAGACTTCAATAAAATCTACAGTTGCAAGATCACTGAATACAAGTGCCGGAATTGCAGCTGCGAAGACAAACTTATTCAATTTGGTGACAAAGCTTTCATTCATTAGACCTAATTTTCGGAAAAACCATCCGAGAATCATGGTCAAAAATATAGGCAGTGTTGCATTCAAACTAAAAATTAAATTATTCATGTAATAAAATTTCTCCCTTTCCATTCATAATCATATCATATTTATTCTTTTGAATACAGGCACTATTTTCTCTTGTTTCGAATATGATTATTAAGAAATAGTATGCAGAGGAATTGAAGAGATGCTAGAGAATATGAAAAGAAAGCCAGATGCTTATGCAAAGGTTAAAGGTGCCGGAAATTATGAAAATGTACATGGAGATATATACTTTTATGGAGTATACGGAGGAACCATCGTAGTTGCCGAGCTTTATGGTCTTCCGGTTAATAATAATCCTGCAAGCGGTAATTTTCACGGCTTCCATATTCATGCAGGTACGAGCTGCACAGGCAATACACAAGAACCATTCAAAAATGCCGACGGACATTTTAATCCCGGGGATACCGATCATCCGAATCATGCAGGAGATCTGCCACCGCTTATGGCTAATAAAAGAATGACCTGGAGCGCGGTATATACAGAACGCTTCCACCCTGAAGATGTAGTTGGCAGAACTGTCATCATACATGAGATGGCAGATGATTTTAAAACACAGCCATCAGGAAATGCCGGTGCAATGATAGCATGCGGAGAAATCAAGGATTAAAATCAGGCAGATGCAAAGTTATCTCTTTGCATCTGCCTGATTTATTTATTAATTGTCCAATTCCCTGATAATAATTTCTGCTGCCTTTTTCACCGTATCAGCTACAAAGGTGGTGCACTGAGCTTTACGCTCCGGAGAATTTTTCTCCTTGCCTCTCGTTAAAATTCGGCAGCAGGCAGCACCGCAGTTTTCTCTGAAGAAATCATGAAGTTCATTTGTCAATTGAAAGCATTTCGTAATTTTAGGATCTCCCGGTTCCCTGCGTCCGAAGAAATAACCAAGACACATCGTCCCACCGGCTAAAGCACCGCAGATGCAGCCCCCTCCGCCCAGTCCCCAGGGAAATCCGGAACTCATTGCAATGGCATCATCCGATAATTCGATTTCAAAATGTTTTCTGATCGCAAAGATTATCGATTCTGAACAGGCAAATCCCTGGTTAAAAATATCTACAGCATCTTTTTGTAATTGGTCCATATCAATATTTTTAGTCATAATGCAGCCTTCCTTTCGGTTATTTGTAATAAGGTATGGATTAATTATAAAGAGTAGTATATGAAATGTCAAAGTGTAAGCAGTCCTTGTATTGGGACCAGTTTAATAAAAATATATCGTAAATCGATAAAAATATATTGCAAAATATAGAATAATGAATTAATATATACCTGAGGTGGTAAAAATGAAACAAAAAGAAATGGCAAGTTATTTAAAAATAATTACTATTTTAGTAGCAGTATTATTCTTATTTTTTGTAGGCTGGTTTTTACCTGTGAGTATAGTAGAAATATTGATTCCAAATAAGATTTCTGTAAAAATTGTAATCTGTATCATCGGCTATATATGGGTATCAAGTATTCCATGTCTGCTGGCTTTGATCCAATTCTGGAAAATATGCTGCCGAATCAGCAAGGATCAATCCTTTGTATAGAAAATGCAAAAGCATTAAAAGAGATGAGTATATACATGTTAATAGTTTTGATTGAATGCGCAGTAGGATTGGGTGCTCTTGTAATTACCAGCTATTATCAACTGTATACATTCTCTACAGTAGCTATATTTATAGCAATGGTCATTAGTGTAACTTTAGCTGTAGTATGCGCGGCATTGTCTCATTTGGTACATAAAGCAAGCATGCTTCAGGAAGAGCATGACCTGACAGTATAGGAGTGATAGATATGGCAATTCGGATTAATGTCGATGTAATGCTGGCAAAACGAAAAATGAGTGTAACCACACTGGCTTCAGAAGTAGGCATTACGATGGCTAATATATCAATATTAAAGAATGGAAAAGCAAAAGCAATTAAAATCAATACCTTGAACAATATATGTAAGGCACTGGATTGCCAGCCCGGTGACATTTTAGAATATGTACCGGATGAAGGGGAGGAGTAAGTATGGAAATTATGGAAAAACCGTTAATCAAAAAGATGCGTGAGAACTACCAGTATTTTGGAGGCATGAGTCTGCTGTATGGACTGATTTTTGCATTTTGTCTATATAAAAATGTAAATGGTATAACCTTTATAATTTATACTGCTTCAACCATAGCCTTCGCATTATTATTTATGAAGAAAATCGAATTTAAACTGCAAAAGAAGAGTAAGAGATATTTTATTGGCATGATTCTGTTAAGTATTGCTATGGTACTGACAAATGAAATATTCTTTATATTCTTTAACTGGCTGGGAATTCTTTTACTATTTGGTGTAGGTATGATTCATCAGTTCTATAATGATGCAGAATGGAATTTTCCTTCTTATCTAAAAAGATTATTTATTTTATTCGGCACATCTATCGTCTGCATATTTTATCCATTCATGCACGGAGTAAATTATTTATCACAGCGGAATCAAGGGAAGAGAAAGACACTTCTTTCCATATTAATAGGTATTTTGGTGGCACTTGGCCTTCTTTGTATTATCTTACCGCTGCTGTTGAATTCAGATATGGTATTTGCAAAACTTTTCGGTGATGTATTAAAGTATATTAATTTTTCAACCATTATGGGTGTTGGATTTACATTTATAATTGGTTTTGCAGTGTGTTATGCCTTCTTTGCTTCTCTGGCTGCTTATAATTTACCGGCAGAAGCAGATAGAAAAATGAAACACTTTAGCTCAGTAATAGGAATTACATTTAACTCAGTTATTGCATTTGTCTATTTGATTTACTGCGGCGTTCAGATACTATACTTATTTATCGGATTTGATAAAGGTCTGCCGGCAGCGACAACATATTCAGAATATGCCCGTTCGGGATTCTGGGAATTATTATTTGTCAGTGTTATTAACTTTATATTGGTATTAGTGTGTATGTATCTGTTTTCAGACAATAATGTCTTAAAGGGAATCCTTACAGTAATATCAGGCTGTACCTATATTATGCTGGTTTCAGCCGCATACCGCATGGTTCTGTATATAGATCAGTATCATTTAACATTTCTGCGGGTACTGGTATTGTGGTTTCTGTTAGTTCTGGCACTAATTATGGGAGGAGTTATCATTACCATATATCGAAAATCATTTCCGCTGTTTCGATATATTACAACAATAGTAGCTATATGTTATATCTCCTTTGCGTTATGCCGGCCCAATTATTGGATTGTACAATATAATGTTGCTTATTCTGAGGAAATGACTTACCGGGATTTAAAGTATTTAATGATCGGGTATTCTGAAAATGCAGCTTCTGCAATTGCCAAAATGGATCCGGAAGATATCAGTGTTAATGGAGAGGATTATACCACAAATAATGTGAAAGGCCAACTGTACAATTATTTTATGCGAATCTCATTAAATAACAAGGATGTTTATTTCAGAAAAGCAAATTATGTCAGAATCAGGGCCAAAAATATCGCTGACAAATATCTGGAAGAGCACAAAGATTATAAAAAGTATTCAGATTACAATAATTACAGCAGTGATTATTATGAAAACCTTTGAGCAGAAAATAATGTATCGTTTAACTCATGGAATATGATACAATGAATATAATATTAATACACCATTACGATAAAACCCAAGGAGTTAAAAGAATCTATGAAACGAATAATAATGATGGTAATACGTAATCTGTTTATTGTACCGTATTTGTGGATAAAATTATGTTATTATGCCAGTCATGTGGATAAGTATACTGAAGAAGAACGATATAGAGTGTTGATTACGATCGTACGCAGAGCTAATAAAGGTGGAAATGTTAAGATTGATGTACACGGAAGAGAGAATCTTCCTAAAGAAAGCGGTTATATGTTTTTCCCAAATCATCAGGGGCTATATGATGTTCTCGCAATCATTGAAGCTTGCCCGAGACCATTTTCAGTAGTTGCTAAACAGGAAGTAGCAAATGTTCCCTTATTAAAGCAGACTTTTGCATGTATGAAAGCATACATGATTGACCGGGATGATGTCAGGCAGGCCATGCAGGTGATCGTAAATGTAACGAAAGAAGTCAAAGAAGGCAGAAACTATCTAATTTTTGCCGAAGGTACCAGATCAAAGGACGGTAATACTCTGGGCGAATTTAAGGGCGGTAGTTTTAAAGCAGCCACAAAAGCACAATGCCCGATCGTGCCGATTGCTCTTATCGATTCCTTCAAACCTTTTGATACAAATACAATCAGTCCGGTAACAGTTCAGGTTCATTTTCTCGAACCACTATCATATGAAGAGTATAAAGATATGAAGACAACCGAAATTGCAGCCGAAGTTAAATTACGGATTGAAAAAGTTATTGCATTGAATACTTAAATACAAACACAATATCTTGATGAAAAATCAAAAGTGTGCCGACATTTAGTTGTGCACACTTTTTCCTTGTGGTTGAGCATAAAAATGGCTAAAAATCTCCGCAAAAAACGTTGACATTCCCTATTTGATTTAGTATAATAACCTTTGCACTGCTCGTCAGTGTTAACTAAACATAGTAATAAGAAAGAATTCAGTTCAGGAGAAGTACTCAAGAGGCTGAAGAGGCGCCCCTGCTAAGGGTGTAGGTCGGGTGACCGGCGCGAGGGTTCAAATCCCTCCTTCTCCGTTTTACCGAAAGGTAAAAAAAATAATAAAATAGTGATTGACAAAATAATTAAAAGATGCTATTCTGTTATAGTTGTCGCTGTCAGTGATAACGACCAAACGAACCTTGAAAATTAAACAATAGACAACAAACCCTGAAAAATCTTTTAAAGAGAATTTCAGAGAACGGACATGTTGAAAAAAACATGTCACCAAAAACAACAGTAACGGATGAAGAATTAGCTAGTAGTTAATTCTGACCCCGGAACAAACACTTATAACGAGAGTTTGATCCTGGCTCAGGATGAACGCTGGCGGCGTGCTTAACACATGCAAGTCGAACGAAGCACTGCTTTTGGAAG
>Ga0153946_1000982_pt1 | contig 12435 bp, 14 predicted proteins | sample TSNJ030MetaG_FD_104751 | JGI IMG/M metagenome (GOLD analysis project Ga0153946, IMG submission 104751) | Attine ant fungus gardens microbial communities from New Jersey, USA - TSNJ030 MetaG | ecosystem: Host-associated > Fungi > Mycelium > Unclassified | place: USA: New Jersey, Wharton State... | reverse complement strand
GAGAAAACAAACGGATAGGGATTCCGTCTGGTGTTCAGGTCAAGATAACAATCTGGATCTCTTGATTAGCGTCACGGGAACCCCCCCACTCAGTCTGCGTTGGCTGAAGACTATCAACGGAAAGAGAGATCAATATCTGGTAGAGGGCATTGAAGGGGATTATCGCTTGAGTCTATCAAAAGAGGATCACAAAGGGTTGCAATTGGCGAGGAGGAATTTCGAACCTCAAACTGTCGAGATACCTCTTTCGATTTCCCTCAATGAGCCCGGAACGCACTTGTATGCGCTTGAAGAGATTGTTGATGGTCAGGGTAACTCGGTGTCCGTTGGTGCTGATCCTGCTGCTGGGAGACTTGATGTAGTCAGCAAAACCAAGACGACTAGATCCTTCGTAGTTCTAGGTCGCCCCGTGGTTTCTTTCAAGAGCTGCAATCTTCAGAATCCCAAACCCTTACTTATCGGGTCATATTCTGACTTGGAGCTTACGACAAAGGATCTGGACAAGTTTGATGCACCTTGGGAGGTTGCTATCCGTTATAAGCCGCCCCAGGAGTCGATTGGTGGATCGAACATGTACTCAAATCTAAAGCCTTGGAAGGAGGTCCTGAAAACTCCAGGTGAGAAGAAAAACCTTACAATTAGAGCAAATGCTCCTGGAGAGTACATCATTACTGGCATAAAGGGGAAGGTACGCATCCCAGGCATATATTGGTTCTCTTGAACTTACTATACTACAGTATTGTCACGGAGACGTACTTGCCCCTGATGTATGTCCAGTTGTTGAACAGCCGAAACCTTCTGCCCACATTGAATGGAAACGAATTCACGAATGGTGAGTGTGTTAACCCTAGAGTTGTGCCATCATTCATGTATCTCAGTTCTGGAGACACCGGTGTATCCGCGTCTTTAGTTCTTCACGGGCAAGCGCCATTCCGTGTCTACTACACAGAACAGCGCGATGACCAGCCACCCCTGGAGCGCTTCATGGTTTTCTCTCACTCGCGCGGAGAGTTGGCAATGCAACCCGACAAAAGTGGTCATTACATCTTTACCTTCGTTTCGATGAGTGACTCGAACTATGCCAAGGTCAAACTGGATGGACCTATTATCGATCAAGTTGTCCATCCACTTGTCTCGGTTGAATTTGCAGGGTCTGCGTCAAAGAAGACTATAAGCAGTTGTGCAGGAGATACCGTTCCTGTTGATCTTGAGCTCAAAGTAAGCACATCATCCATCCATACTTACATATGCAATACTCAGGGGTTGATCTCAGGGAACCGGACCGTGGAATGTTGAATTTCAGATTATCGGGCCCAAGGGCTCAGACAGTTTCCGTGTTTCTGGCGTTCAAGACTCTCGACACCGTGTTCAGATACCCATCCCTGAGGACCTTCAAAAGACCAGTGGCACTTTCGAAATCAATTTAGGTATGTGCCTTTACTCAAAAATTATGAGAAAACAATGCCCATTTTTCTGTACAGTCAGTGCTGAAGATAGTTATTGCAAACGGCCAGTCAGCGTTTCGGGTATCGCTGTTTACGTCAAACGAACATGGGTATGATCTCACGTTTGCTGGTAACTCAATCGCTTAACTTGATGGCAACAGCCTACTGCTCAATTCTACGGAAAAGTCGAGCAACGTCACGTCACCATCACAGAAGGTGAAAAGGCTAGCCTTCCTCTGCGGCTTACGGGAGATGGGGTGCGTAGTTTTGAGCTCATTATTCTACTACTTTCTCTCATACGTTCTTCAGCCCTGGCGTTTGAGATACCGCTTAAAGGGTCGCGAGGAGAAGATCTTCAGGGCAACACTCTATTCCGCGAATGATAACTTGAGAGTGACTGACCAAGGGACATACGAAATCATTGGTATCGACGACGCTCTCTGTCCAGGATCTGTTATTTCTGGGCAGGTGACCTATCATGTCGATTGGATACCTCGTCCTTCTGCCAAGTTGTCATCGTCAACTATTGCCCATTACCATCCTAGTAATCGTTCTCACATTCTTCCGCCAATTTGCGAGGGTGCCAGTGACCACGTTGACCTTGACTTGACTGGCCGTCCACCTTTCCAAATCATATACAACATTGCTCAAGACAGCGAAGCTGGAGGCACGAAGCTTATTGACCAGCCTACATTCAATAGCATACAATCGCGCACAAGGTTTCAACTTCAGACTTCCACAATTGGACGTATATACTATGAAGTGAAACGGATGGGCGATTCTGCCTATCCTCTCAAGCAGCCCGAGACGGGTATCATTCCTCGTTCTCAACGATTGGTCTTTGAACAGGAAGTTATGCGACGGCCCTCCGTCTGGTTTAAGAACCGCAATAGGATGACCTACTGTCAAAACGATACCTTTACGCCTCTAGATCCCTCTTCAAGTGATGGTATCATCATTTTTGAGGGTACGCCACCGTTCACGCTCACGCTTAGCATCAAAGATATCGCTGCTAGTGAGGTTGTGACCGAAGTAATCAAAGTTCATAAACATATTTGGCGACTTTCTATACCACCGTACCGCTTTAAATCCATCGGTTCATACCTTGTGACGATTGAATTTGTTGTGGATTCTTCCAATTGTGCACAGTCGGTGTTCAATTCTATGCTCAACACGATATGGGTCGATGTCGCTGAGACAGCGGCGATTATTCCCTTTGACAAGAGATCTGATATCTGTGCTGGTGATACGGTGCAGTTCCAGCTCGAAGGTATACCTCCTTGGACCGTTGGGTATGTTACTTTAATAATCGGTGGGAACTCTATTAACCCGTTTGAGAATAGGTATCGTATAGGTAGCCGAAAGTATTCTCAGGAAGTCAAGACTTCACCGTTTTCGTTGCCTCAACTCCAACCTGGAGAACTTATCATTACTTCCATTTCCCATCAACAAAAGTCGTGCAAGGCGGCGGCGACGGATATTCGGTACATGATCCATCCCTTACCTTCAGCCAAAGTCGGTCAAGGAAAGCGTATGATTCAAGATATTCATGAAGGTTTGTTGTCATGATCTCATGGGTGGTTGTGTATCTCTCTCATGCTTCTCTCTCTCTCTCTCTCTCTTGTAGGTGACCAAGCTGAAATTGTGTTCAATCTCGTTGGACAGCCTCCTTTTGCTTTCACGTACCAGCGTTCGGAGTTGACGCTCAAGAAAGGAGGCAAACCGGGCAAAGTCCTAGAAACGCACACTGTTTCCCGAGTTCCAACCACTGATTACTCCGTCTTCTCCGCATTGGAAGGTTCGTTTTTTTTTCTTCCTTCCCCTTTGATGGAGGTTCAAGTGTCTACTTTTGATAGGTACATGGACTGTCGCGTCTATCTCTGACCAATATTGTCGATATCCTCCACTCTCACCGGAGTGGGATGAAAGATCTCATTAAGATGCGCATTTTCAACATCTTTTTTTTTTGCTTTCTGCTTTGCAATGATATAGTATAATTTCATATTTGAAATGTAACAGTTCATCAATCACGCTCCCTGGGCGAACAAAATAATATATATATTTTTGCGATGGCTGAATTTAGAAGTCACTAAACTTGAGCGGAAGAGATATAGAACCATTTCGAGACTGGGTGGTTCATATGAGACGACAGGAAGATTGTTTTTTAAAGAAAGAAATCTGGCTCACCAGAAGGATCGACAGGCACAGGGGGTTTCCTAGAATCAGCAGGTAAGCTGGTATAACTGGGGTCGTCCCTCCTGACAAATCCAGGAGAGTTGGCAATGGTAATGTTGCGACTAGAAAAAAAATGGCAGAGATAAAAATTTTTAAAAAAGTGGTGTGTGCGTGGGGAGACTTACATGGAGAGATCGTAGGAAGGAGTCTGTTTAGGCGTCTCACCCGTGATCAACCGACGCCATGCTTCGTGGCATTCATGAATAATCTCGGTAGCATATTTTTTGTTCTTGGCTTCACCAGAGAATGCAAACGTGTTCTCTGGTTTTCCATCCGGAATCTTGTAAATCCTAAATTAAAACCACCGTCAACATCTCTCTCTCAACTAATGTTTTTTTTTTTTTCTTGGTACCTGAACCATTCATTAGTCGCACGAATCAAACCAGGCAAATGCCTCTCCACATCTTCTACATCGTTGAGTTTAGAAGCGAGCGGATCGGTCACGTCCACGACGAGAACTTTCCAATCCGTTTCGCCTTCATCGAGGAGAGCCATGATACCGAGTACTTTGACTTGTTTGACTTGACCTACGTAGCCGATCTGTTCGCCGATCTCGCAGACGTCGAGCGGGTCGTTGTCGCCTTTGGCTTTGGTCTCGACGTGAGATTGGGTGGGATCTTCCCATGTCTGTGTAAATGCGTGCGCGTGCGCGGACGCGCGTGTGGGTGTGGGTGAAAGATTCCGGAAATGGGGTTAATCACTCTACCTGAGGGAAAGCACCATAGTTCCATATGTAACCATGATGAGGGAAACAGTTCCTGACATAGCGCAAACGACCTTTCTTGATATCCTGTCTGATAGGGTTGAACGACTCTTCTTTCGAAACTTCGAGCTTGGCATTGGTCCAACGAGGAACTTCAACGATCATGTTGAAAATCCCATTAGGCTGATCAGCGAAAAGGGGGATATCGTGCCAGGGGGAAACGACCGATCCGTTTTGTTCGATGAAAACACGATGTTCTGTATTCTCCGTTGTCAGTCGAGAGAGGCGGCGGCAGGTTTTTCTTTTAAGAAAATCAATAATTACCGAGCGTGTTAGGAGCGCCGATGAGGCGGGAGGTGTACTCTACATGAAAATAGATGAGACAAAGTCGATCGCAGAGAAAGAGAACGAGGAAAGGAAAGGATACTGACGGGAAGTCATGGTAGTAAAAGGAGAAGAAAGGAGACGGATCTGCTGATGGAGACGAGATATGAAAACATTGTTTGGTCGGACAGCCATACTTGTTATCGGCCCCTGATTAAAATCGCATCATCGATAATAAAAAAAAAAAAGAGGGTGCGAACGACGAATATGTATTTTACCTTTGGTATCACTCTTAGGGTATTCGTTGTCCACATCCACGCGTTCATTCTCACCAATAATCACTTCTCGCGTATCAGCCTCTACGCGTCGTGTGAACGGGCTAATAAAAACTGTGGGACAAGTCGTGCTCGCACTAGACGCCGAGAACAGCCGAAATTTCGCGCTGGCTCATCGCAGTGGCGGTGTCGATGTATCTTATCTTATCGTACAGCTACACTATTCCTCCCTCTACAAGAATTTCTTCGTCTCCTTCACGAATGGGGACTGTTTTTGGTGTAGAGAATCCTCCATTGAAATCCAGCCTCAACAACAACCTTTCAATGTGCCTTCGAGCTTCTGCCTCTGCATTTGCGACATTCTTGGGCGGACCCTGAGCAAGCGTTTGACTGGCGATGCTTGCATTCATCAGAATCGATTTGGATGTATCTACTCCCACCGAAAAGGGTTTCTGAGAAGTTGATACTGTGAGTTGTTCGTAAAACGACACCAGATGGTGGTGCAGGGTCTAGAGGTAAAATAAGAATAGCATTGGAGAAAAGAAACTGTTCTGTACCTTGTTCAATTTTGATACAACCTGCCATCGCTCCTGGACCAATACCCCGACTTGTTCACTTCCGCTCCCCAAACTACCCTCGAATAAAAGAGCAGGAAGAACATCCCCACCCCATCTTTCGACCTGAGCCACAAACTGTTCACACGACTCCAAGATGGAGTGGACGATTGACATCATTGATGAGTTGTTCAAGAGACAGCCATGCAAAAGCCTGTCCAGATATGCAGCATGAATGGTGCGAAGCGATGTAAAATCGAGGTAATCATCACTGCCAGGTACATGTTGAGTTGGGGCGTCGATACCTTTTGCAAGAGTTTCTTTAAGCTTGCGAAACTCGAGGTCGACGACATCGGTCATGATATAACCAAGGAGGGTGTCCAAGAACCATCCCATGTCACGAACAATGCCCCAGCCGCACCTGAGTAGGTTTCTCCTTGCTTCAAGGTCTTCGACTGTGCCACCTTCCCCTAGACCGGTCCATCTCCTGCGTGCGCGTTGAGCATTGGACAAAGAGGTCCAGCACGTGTGTATACGGGTGTGTGTTTTGCGCAGGGCGGATAGAAAACTGAAGAGAGTGGAGTATGTAGTTAGATCTGACGGATCGAGGAAGAGGTCGAGGGGCCAAGAGACGGAGTAGGACAGGAGCAAGGGAGTTCCAAGGAGGTGTGAGTGAAAAGGTTGTGAGGGAGATGAGGGGAGTGAAGGCAGATGGGGACGCAATGGACCGGAAGGAAGAGAGAAGCGGAGACGAGATAGAGCAGGATCCTGCTGGGCAGAGGTGCCGAGAGATGCACGGAGAAGGGCAAGGTTAAGGTCCTGATCCCTGATGATGGACACTGAAGGGGACCGCATGGTGAGGCGGGAAAGTTTGAGTCTGTCAATTTCGCGGATAAGGGAGAGACAGAATTCTCCGTTTCTGAGCAAGAAATAGTCACCCCTTTGGAAAGGGCATTGAGGGATGGCGATGAGGAGTAAGGGAGGACGTACAAGGAATTGACAGCGTCGTCAATGTCTTTGCGAGTGAGGACGTTCCTCCAGAGCCATTCGCTGACGTTGAAGCGTATCTGCGCAATGACACGGTCAAATGCATGCTGGTTCTGGGGGAGAACGGAGTCGAGGATGTGGGTGTGGTGGGAGGCGATAGCAGTGGGAAGCTGCTTTTGCCATTTTGCGGCCTTGACGGTGGCGACGGCTCTGCCGACGTACTGGATGGAATCCCGAGACTGTGGGGAGATGCAGGAGGGGATGGAGCCGTCGAGGAGAGTATATGATTGGGAGGCAAGAGGATCTTGGGGGGATATGGAGCCGTGGACGATAAAGGCAGCTATTTGAGATCTCCAGACGCGTTGTACGGCGGAGGACAAGCGGTCAAAGATGGTTGCGATGCGATGGACGCCTGTGTGGGAGCACGAGAGCAAGAGGTCGATGAGGGGGCCTGGGTTCCAGTGTTTCTGGGCCTCGAGGAGGTCGAGGAGGTGGACGAGAGCAGCAAAGGGGGCGTCCCACTGGGAGAAGAGGGCGCGTATGGAGGAGAGGGGGACGAAGGCGGCGGCGGCGACGAGGGCAGGGTCGTGGCTGAGGATCTGAGCCTCTGTCTGGATAACGTGGGCGTGGTACTCGTCTGCGAGGATGAGGCGGAGGCAGGCGCAGAGCGCACATATATACCGAGACGACGACTGGGAGAGTCTTGTGCACGCTGCCGTGATGTGTGTGTAGCGGAAAGCAACCTGGGCGATGGACAGCAGGGCGTGCTGCTCGCCTGGATGGAGGAGAGAGGCGAAGGCGGGGTTGAGGGAGGCGTCGTCGAGGAAGAGGGAGGACTTGTGTCCGGCGAGGAGGAGGACGAGCTCAGCGATCATCGAGTTTATTTAAAGATCAATCACTTGATGACTCCCACTCTATTCGACAAAGTCTGTAGCAAAACACGGCCAGTGTTTCTCCCTCCAAAGCCGTCCGCAGAAGACCAGAAACATCTGGCTGACTGGAACTCTATGATGTCTCGCAGCCGTGCAGCAGGTCAGCTTTCGTCCCATCCCACTCCTCGTCTAATCCCACAAAAGTCGACAAAAAACACAGCGCACTCTCCAAACAGCGTCTCCTCCGTGAGCAGCGCATCCACGCCTCACAGGCCGTCTGGGAAAACCAGGTCCTCCCAGACTGGCGCATCGTCCACAGCGTCCCCCACATCCGCAGTCTCTGGTGGGCCGGCATCCCCACCAACCTCCGCCCTGCTCTCTGGGAAAACGCTGTCGGCAATCCTCTCGCCCTCGGCAAAGGTCAGTCTCCTCCACTCCATCCCCGCTGTCGTCCTCATCCTTCAGACCACCTCCGTTCCTGTCTCGTCCGCGCAAAACGCGCCCTCTCCGCTAATCTCTTCCCCCAGTCCACCCTCGACCTCATCGACCAAGACGTCCTCTCCACCCTACCTTCTCTGCACCTCTTTCATCCCCACTCTGGTCCCCTCCACAACGACCTCAAAGACATGCTCTACGCCTGGGTCATCGCAAGGAGCGACCAGGGTCTCGGTTACACCTACGGCGCCGCAAAACTCGCCGCCATGCTCCTCATCACAATGCCCATCCACCAAGCTTTCAACGTCATGCGCAATCTTCTCGAGCGCCATTGCTTGCGCACCTTTTACGGCGGCGACACATCCAAAGACGACGTACGTCCTCTCCCAATCATTTATCATCCTTCACCTCATCCCCTCCCAGCTAGAGGCCTACTACAGGTCAGCCGCACTCACTCCCTCCATTCCCCAGCTCATCAACAACAGGATATTCGACGCTCTCCTAGCCGACGCCATGCCAAAAAGTACCCGTCTCCTCTCCTCCCCTTGCCTCCAATCTCACGTTCTCAGTCTATTTCAACTTTAAGCAGCACCACATATCCCCAGCTGCCTACCTCTCCGACTGGATCGCCACCCTCTTTCTCGACCATCTCCCCTTTGAGGCCTGTGCTCGAATATGGGATGTCATCATGCTCGAGGGTGATTCTTTTCTCTATCGCGTCGCACTCGCTATCCTCGGCGTCCTAGAACCCAGACTCTTCTTCCCTGATCGAACAGAGCTGCTCCAATTACTGCGGTACGTTTCCTCATCCTCCCTTTCTCTTTTGACCTTCAATCCAGAGGCGAGAATGAAGCCGCAATCCAAGCTGCAACGCGAAATGGCCTGACATTGGGAGGTGGGAAATACGAGATTTATGGTCTCGACGAGGACCAGCTCTGGGATAGGATCAACGCGACCGAAGAGGCGTGCAAGGAGAGTACATGGATACGCCTCATTCAACGCGAACTACCTGACATCTAGCATTGTTGACTCTAGTACCAACCTAATGTATCTTTACGCAACTTATAACAATAGTTCATCGATAGTCGAAAGTACGTTGATCCAATACTTGTCAACCACTTGCTTGTCAAACCCATTCTCGTCATAGCCCCAACTGACCCATAGCTTTCCAACAAATGTGTACCCGAACAGTAGCATACCACCAGGACGCTGGCGGGAGCCTGTTGTCAATGTGTGCAGTCTGATACCGAGATACTCTGGATGCCTGTAAATCCCGTCCAGATTTCCTAACAGGGACAGTCCAATCAAGGCTGTCGAGGCAACGTGGCTTGAAGGCACCAGGGTCTCAGGAACGGACGCCGTCGCCGTCGTCTCGTTGTCAACAACCCCATCGTCTTTTTTCGCCCAGGCACGCGCTCTACATCCTCTCTCGCGTGCCATTTCAATCGAGCGTGCAACCACCAAGGGGTGTTTGGCCGTGTCTCCCGATTGCTTTTTCGCTGATCGTGCTCTGAGCCAAAATGTCGATTTTATATCGCCTGATCGAGGTAGGAACGCTGGAAGGACGACATTGAAATAGCTAAGAGCAGGGAACCAGTATGAATGATTCAAGGTCTTGAGATACGGACGAAGATTGAGTGCTGTGTACATCATACTGCAAATCAAAGTCACTTTTCCTAATCTTTTGTGCTCGTGAGAGTGAGAGAACTTACACAGGAAGCTCCCAACCGCGTTCATGCCTAGTGCGTGCCCAAGCGATACTGCATATGGCAAAAAGGGAACTCGAGATAGAGACGCCTTTCTCCTTGCAATTTCGTAGAATGGCGCTGGTTCGGGCAGGGTCGAATGACGTCGTCTTGACTATCGTATGACGAGGTTGTTGATCGTGTCGCTTGGGAAAACTGTGATCGCCCTAAATGAAAACTTGGTTATTGAACAATCGGTTCCCCGCCCGAAAAAAAACAAAACAAAGGAATTCCTGGAACCCACCACAAGCTTTCGTTGATACGACTTGAAATCAATCTTGGACGCTGCCTTGAAGAGTTTGCTTGAAGGAAGACAAGGTAGCTGATCTTCCAAACACGGCGGAAGCGAAACACCCTGAACAAAAAAAAAAACGCTTCAAGAAGGGAATTCTCGATGGATGAAAAAAAAAAAAGATCGGATTTGAGAAACGTACCTGAGCATGATCGGAATAAAGACACTTGAATTCTTGTTCGAGCAGAACCCTCAACGCAGACTCGTCCGAGGTACGATGACCCAATAGGCCAAACAGTTCATTCGCAAACGTGTGGAGCGCCATGCCGTCTCCGATCCAATGCGCCGCACAAATAAGGAGGTCGAAATTGGTTTGTGGACTGTCGCCGTCATTTGAGGAGGAGGAGGAGGAGGAGGAAAGAATAAGGTAGGAGAGCCTATCGTTTGAAAGTGTTCTTTCCCCGTTGAGATAGCTGTCGATGAGTTCTTGGAAGAGTCTCGTTTAAATGCGAGGTAAAGAAAGAGGAAGGGTGAGAAAGACTCACCCTCCTTTGTCTGAGAACGCAATTCCAAATTCTGTTGGGCAGATTGTAAAATGTCTTCTGGACACCGGGGGTTATCATAGCTAAGGAGAAAGAAATGAACTCCATGGAAGAGAGAGAGAAAGGGCTCAGAGACGGGTCGCGTTGCTTACACAAAACGGATATCATCGTACGTATACATCTTTGTCCTAGCAGCCAATAGCGGATGTCGGGCACGAAGAATCGACCAGACCAGGGACAACCTCTGAAACGTCATACAGCTAGGATCGTCAACACCAAAGCCCAGATGGAGGTACCTAGTAGGCTTGGTTGAAAAAAAAGGGAAAAAGCAGGACCACGGATACAGAAAGCCCAGACGTACATGTCGTTCACTCCGTTGTCGCGTGAGGGGAGATAGTAAGCTATCTCCGTCTCTCCTAGATTTCGTTCGGACTGGACACGGTCTGCGTCCAGTGCGTTGACAAACGATTGAGTATTAGACATTCTTCACTCGAGATAGAAACAGGAGAGCAAGAATGAGCTCAAGGACGAACGTTAACTTTGTTGGACTCGAGGAAAGGGTGGTAGGTGATGGATGATGTATATCTACCCACGAACGAACAGGAGTCCTCATCGTTAAAAGAACTCGAAGAAAAAAAACCAGACGGGCGGTAAACAGAAGAACTGGCTCGGTTTCCTGATTTGGAATTTACCCCTTTCTGTCCCTACATTGTTGGTTGTATATGTATGTGTGTTTGTAGAGAGAGGGGGAGAGACCAGAGTGACGCCACGCTGCCCTGATCGTCAACACACTGCCACACACCTGATCGTCAACACACATATATCCATAAAGTCGTATTTGCCCATTTTCGCACTCATTATTGTTGAAGTGGACCATCACATACTCCGTGTTCCATTCCCTAATGGACCTTCTATTGTCCCACTACTCTTTCATATATCAAAAAATCTCGGATCACGAGAGGACGAGCGGTAAATAAAACAAATGCAAGACAAAGTAGAAGATAAAAATAGAATTTTGTGTGTGTGTTTGTGTGTCTTCATGTCGAACCGACCGACTTGCGCCCTCATCAATGAAACCGCGCGTCTTTTTTTTTTCTCATTTCATGAATGGATTGAATCGAATTAGCTTCAAGCCAATGAAATAGGGTTTGACTCGTTACGTTATCGAAACAGTTGATGGGTCCGAAAATTCAAAGTGCCATCGGTTTTGGGCGGGGTTTAAAGAGGTATCTCCAACGACATATATTAACACCATCAATGTGGATCCGAAACCCCTTCCCTCTCGAAACTGTTGGCGTTGTCAACGTCGCAACCTCCCCGCACATTTACCTATTCCTGATTCAATTAATTAAAACGTACTGACAACTTCCGCTTATCAGGTTACTACGCCAACCAAGAACAAGAACAACGTGCGCGACACATGCTCATATGAAGAACACAATTTTTAATTTCGGTATTCCCTTCCGAACCGAGACAGGGACAGGAAACGCCTCGGTTGTCCCGAAAAGATAGATAAACGCTCAAATTAGCCTATTGATTTAATTCTGCATTTGCCCTTGTTCGGTCCAAGTGCGTATCTAGAAAGCAAGGATCACTATACATCAAATCTAAATCACATGTCTTTTAGTCCAGAAACAAAGTCCGGTGCTTTTTGAAACCAAAAGAAAGGGGGTGATGATACGGCAAAAGATGCACATGCTGAACGACTTCTCATCTTGAGAAAATCACCCACTAGTCCCGCGAAGGATCGAGTTTGATCGTGGGTAGCTCGGAAGACTTGAGTTCCTCGAGCTCAGAAGATTCTTTATCGGCGCTGAACAAAACTCGTCGGTGGTCGCTCTCGTTCGCTTCAACGTCAATCGATTGCTGTGGAGACTTGGGTGGTAACTCGTTTGATTTGACCCACGTGTAGTACCTGTTCGACAAGGGCGTCAAAAAAAAGGCACACAAATCACTTCTCTCAAGATCAATCTTACAGAGTGTCGGTGAGAATGACAAGGATGGACGTTGCGCGTTTACTGTCAACTAGTTTGAAGAATTGAAAAGCCACTCGGATCTAGTTGACACTCACACATTAAGGATATCT
>Ga0153946_1000981_pt1 | contig 12438 bp, 13 predicted proteins | sample TSNJ030MetaG_FD_104751 | JGI IMG/M metagenome (GOLD analysis project Ga0153946, IMG submission 104751) | Attine ant fungus gardens microbial communities from New Jersey, USA - TSNJ030 MetaG | ecosystem: Host-associated > Fungi > Mycelium > Unclassified | place: USA: New Jersey, Wharton State... | reverse complement strand
AAAGAAGTTTTTTATGAAGTCAGTAAAAAAAATATAAAGATCCTTGCAAATTTCGATTACGAACTTTCTATACCACCAAGCGGAAAGGAAATTAAAGCGGGAGAATATACCCTGCAAATAAAATTAACTGTAGGAGATACACAGTGGCAATGGGAGAAGGACTTTGTGATAGGTGAAGAAGATTCCGCCGATAAAAGTGTCGGAGATCTTGCAGCGGCAGAACCGGAGAGAACAGATGTGAAATCAGTCCGATGGTATTTCATTATGATTCCAATGATCGTTTTCATGATCGCTGCAGCATTTTTTGGCATCGTTTTGTACAGAAAAAAACAAAAAGAAGATGAAGCCATTATTAAGATCATTAAAGAAACAATCAAACTTATGAAATCAGATGAGGTTTAAATTTGAAGGGACCGGATAATAATGACAACAATATCAACAGAAGATCGGATGAGAGCGGTGGAAGCATTTCTGGATAATCGGTGTTCCCTGCGCCAGCTTGGAAGGAAATATGGAGTGCATCATTCCAGCGTGGAAAAGTGGGTGAATGCATATCTGATGTTTGGAGAAGATGGATTGTGCCGCAGATCACATAATAATAAGTATACTAAAGAGCTGAAGAAAGAGGCGGTGGAGTTGTATCTGACAACCAACCATACCTTAAAAGAAGTATGCAATAAGTATAGGATCAGGCGCATATCTGTTCTACAGACGTGGATTCTAAAATATTGTAAGGACAGTGAAGAACATTAGACCGGACTATTGCTTGGAGACCTGAGCAATAGTCCGGTTTTTCCCTTGGTTTATATTTCTATGTTGCCTATATTATGTTATTATATCATGGTAGAGACAAAAGAATATATAGCGAGTGAAAATATGATAAGATTGGAGCGTAAATGGTAATGAAAAGAATTGAAGATTATGTGGTTAGTATTCCTGATTTTCCAAAGCCGGGAATTATATTTCGCGATGTGACGAGTATTTTGCAGGATGCTGATGGAGTGAGGCTGGCGATAGATTTGATTCAGGAGAAGATTGAAGGTTTAGATTTTGATTTATTGTTGGGGCCTGAATCGAGAGGATTTATATTCGGCATGCCGGTTGCTTATAATCTGCATAAACCATTTATTCCGGTGAGAAAAAAAGGCAAACTGCCCAGAGAAACGGTAGAGATCGAGTATGCGTTAGAGTATGGATCAGCCATACTGGAGATTCATAAAGATGCGATAAAACCAGGGCAGAAGGTTGTGATTATCGATGATCTTATCGCTACCGGCGGTACCAATGAAGCAATTGTAAAACTGGTTGAAGGATTAGGCGGTGAAGTTGTCAAAGTAATCTTTTTGATGGAATTACTAGGGTTGGAAGGCCGTAAGAAGTTAGAAGGATATGATGTGGAATCAATCATCCAATATCCGGGCGAATAGCGAGACTTTTAATAACTATTCTGGTACAATAAAAAGCGAAACCGGATCAAAGTTAATTTTAATAAATATAAGGCGGGTATTGTGATGCATCCTAATATAAGGCGGGGCTATGTAGAAACCGATCAGCGTGATTTTGCACCCGAACAGGTGATACTGCTCCAGAAGGCACAAAAGGATATTATTTACTTGGTGGATCATGACTACAATATCATGAATTCAGTTACATTCGTCGGTAATCATTTTCAACTATCTGCACGGCAGCGGACAGCGCTGACCAGAGCTACTGTTAATGCTAAGAAGGGGCGGCAGCGACGGCAGGCTTGTATTCAGTTAGTAGAAGGACGTACCTTATATATCGATGGTTTCAATTTAATTATAACTTTGGAAGCAGCATTATCACCGGATACGACAATTCTTCGGTGTATGGATGGTACAGTTCGGGATATCTGCGGATTACGGGGAACCTATAAGCTGATAGAAAGTACAACAGCTGCACTCCATATGATTGGTAATGTATTGACCGGGCTAAAAGTGAAACAGGTGGTATTTTATTTAGATGCACCAGTTTCTAATTCCGGTCGGTTAAGAGCTGAGATATTGGAAGTAATGGCCAAGTGTGCAGTTCCGGCAGACGTAAAATTGGTTTCGAATGCAGACGCCCGGTTGTGGGACAAAGAGTGTGTTGTATCCAGTGACAGTATAATTTTGGATCGTTGCTGCAGTTGGATTAATCTGGCGGAAATGATTATAGCAGAGAATCTTGCAGAGCGTCGTATTATTGATCTGTCCAATGATTTTCAGAGAAATAAGTGCGGAGTTTAAAGAGAAAGGCGATTAAAACAGGAAGCACAAAGAAAATTAAATGGATATAAAACGGAGGAAGAGTTATGCCGGAATTACCAGAAGTAGAAACCGTCCGACGGACGTTAAAGAACTTTATTATAGGAAAAGAAATTGAAGAGATAAGTATCCGTTACGATAAAATCGTAGAAGGAGATACAAATACATTTGTGAAGTCATTGAAAGGACAAACGATACAGGAGATTGACCGGGTAGGCAAATATTTAATCTTTATTTTGGATCGCGATGCCTTTATTTCACATTTGCGTATGGAAGGTAAATATAATATAGTGGAAACAGCCAAACCGGTCAATAAGCATGAACATATTACCTTTCACTTTAGTGACGATACAGAATTGCGGTATCAGGATACCCGCAAATTTGGGCGTTTGAAATTAGCGGACATAGATACATATCATCAGGATTTACCGCTCAGCAAACTTGGTCCGGAACCGTGGGAAGCCGATGCAAAAGAGATATATGCCAAAATGCATAAAAGCAGTCTGCCGGTCAAAACATTGCTGTTAGATCAAAGAATCATGACGGGGATCGGAAATATATATGCCAACGAAATCTGCTATCGGATGAAAATGAATCCCAAGACACCAGGAAAACGTGTCAGTAAGAAGCGGGCAGAAGAATTGGTGGAAGTATCGAAAGAAATACTGGATAAGGCCATTGCTCAAGGGGGAACGACGATACATTCTTTTGATGCGAATGGAATTACCGGATTGTTCCAGGTTGAACTTCAGGTTCATATGCAGAAGACCTGCCCGGCATGCAGCGGAGAAGTAACGAAAGAGATGGTTCGCGGCAGAGGAACATATTATTGTAAAGAATGCCAGAAAAAGAGAGGATAAAATTGTAGGATATGCAGACAGGTATAAAGGTATAGGGAGAAGAGATTTTATTTAGGAACAGGATTATGTGGAAACACACGCCCTGTTCTTTTTTTAATATGCAGCAAAAAATACGACAGGGCTGCATAAATCGGGCAGTCCCGCCGCTGTGTACGGGTAAGTGAAAAAATAGTCTTCCGGGTTTCTGAAAAATATATCATCAGCGAGGTCAATTGTACAGCAGTACTATATGATCGGCTATCATTGTAATGAACGCTGAATTAGTTGGCCTCCTCTCAAGATGAGAAAACGTATATGGAAAGACTTTATCACGGGAAAATGGATCGGTCCTGTTCCATGCCGCTTCAATGGCATGGCGAATCGCACGTTCCACACAAATTGCGGATGTATGGAACTCTTTCGCAATCTGTGGGTAGAGAATTTTAGTTATGGGAATGTCGGATTGCGCTTCATTCACCATAATGATAATTGCTTCTCTCAGATATGCATAACCTTTGGTATTAACCGGTATGCCTAATTGAAGAATGATGACTGACACTAAAATCATAAGGTTGTCATTTGTAATGTTTTCTTGGGTTTCAGCACTTATTATAGGTAAAACGCTGTGTTGCCGGTTAGAAATATACTTAATCAATACTCATCCCTCCAAATCATAAAAATATGTTATTTGACAAAAGGATACATTATTTTCCATGTAATTACAATTTACACTTTAGACTCCTATGTAAGTTATTATACATTCGATCCTAAAGTGTAAATTAGCCGATTTCAGAGAGGGATGAATATGATTGACCGGGAAGACATAAAAAATTGCGGCCAGGGAAAAAAAGGAGTATAATGGATAGAGATAGACGAAGAGAATATCATAGTTGAGCTAAGGGGGGGGGAGATAAAATGAGTGCTGGTAAAGGGAACGAGGATTTGAGAAGAATAAAGACAAGGAAAGCTTTGTATGCTGCTTTATCTTCATGTCTTGGCGCCCATTATTTTGGAAAAATAACAGTGACAGATATATGTGAGGAAGCACAGGTAAGCCGGGCTACTTTTTATACATACTTTTTAGACAAATATGATCTGCTGAAATATTGGCTGGTAGATTTATGGTCAAAAAATGCGAGTGGCAATGGGAGTTATGAGCAGATAGAGAAGGTGGCTAATTATTGTATACATGAGAATAAGTCGATACTTAATCATTTGATTTACCGTGCCGATGATGAGACAATGGATATATTATTTGAATTTTTACTTTCCACGCTGGATTTAACTATTGATAAAAATGATAGCGGAGAAGAATATCCTAAGAAGGTTGTGCTGTCGAATTTTTATGCTGGGGGTATACTTTTTTATCTCGGTTGGCAGATAAAAAACAGGTTCCCGGAAAATATACAGCCAATGAATATACACTTTTATGATATTATGAATAAGTTCCAGGAATGGAAATCAGAAGAAAAGAAATTATAGGAGGCGGTTTTGAGATGAGTGATTTAATCAATATGATGGGGCAGGTAAATGCTCTTAAAAGCGGTGCAGGTGTACAAAGCCTTTTAGATGCAGCATATAAAATTTTAGGGAATCCCTTGTTTATGTTTGATACGGATTATAAGTTATTAGCTTATACAGAGGTTGTTACAGACGACCCTGTGTGGAATGAAATGATTACATATGGCACATTTTGCAAGGAAACACAAGAGTTTTTTAAAGATGAAGGATTTGTTGAGGTTGTGGCGAATGCAAAAAGAATCACTTTTATGAATAGTGATAAGCTAAAATATAAAAGAATTTTAGGAAAGATATTTAATATGAATAATACCCATGTTGCCAATTTGGTAATGGTAGCATGTAACAAGCCATTTGGTTCTGACGATCCGACGGTTTTTCAAAGTATTTGCATATTAGTTACCAGAGAAATTAGTAAAAGTGTTTTTTATCAAGAATATGAAAAGATATATCAAGAATCCTTAATAAAGAATTTAATTGAGGGAAATTATGCAGACAGAGAGCTTTACACAGCTCATGTAGCGACTATCTACGATAGTCTCAAGGACAATCTCTATTTAGCCGTAGTAGATATATCCCAATGTGATTCTCATTACACGAAACTTGTATACTTTAGAGATTTATTTAAGCAGGTACAATTTGAGTATAAATATGCGATTTATAATAATTACATTATAATTATTATCAGTAAAGACGAGCAAACTCTCAATGTAAATGAAGAGTTAAATGAACTTAATAAGATTTTCGAACAGAATAACATATACGCCGGAATAAGCAGTAAATTTGAAAATTTATTTGAATTGCATAAATACTACAAGGAGGCTCTGAAAGCGTTAGAATATGTTCTGGAAAGTAAAAGCAATCAACGGGTTTTCCCATGTGATATCAATTCAATCAATACAATGGAAAAGTTAAGGGCGCTTAAAACGGGCATGGGCGTACAACATCTATTAAACGAGGCATTTAGAATTCTCGGCAACCCTGTTTTGCTGCATGATATGGAATTTAAATTGCTGGCATGTTCCGAAAAAATAAAGGTAGACAGCCCTATTTGGGAAGAATTTATCACATATGGAATAATGAGTGATGATAATATAGAATTTTTTAGAAATGAAGGTTTTCTCGACGCCGTAGCAAATACACAAACAGTTACTTTTCTCTCAAGTGAGAAAATAAGATATAACCTAATTTCCGGGAAGCTCTTTAATAAAGAAAATATTATGGTTGGTGCTGTGGTTATGATAGCCAGCAATAACCCTCTTGGGGATGATAAAATGGCGCTTTTCGGAGCTTTTTGCAAAACTCTTTCTCAAGAAGTAAGCAGAAGTGAGCATTACAATAACTATGGGCAAGCGTATTCTGAAACCTTAATAAGCAAATTAATTGATGGAAATGTAAATAATTATGCCCTTTTTTCGCAGAATATTATAAACATCTTTGATAATCTCAAGGACAATCTCTATTTATCTGTAGTAGACATGACTTCATGTGCTCCTGAGTATGCCAAACTCAAGTATTTTAGAGATTTATTTAAGCAATTACAGACTGTAAACAGATATGCTATTTATTCCAATTATCTTTTGATTATTATTAGTTCGGACAATATATCACTTAATGCAGAGCTAAATGAAATCAAGAGGCTTTTTGAACAAAATAGCATACATGCCGGGATAAGCAGTCGTTTTGAAAATGTATATGAATTGCAGAAACATTATGCTGAGGTTGTCAACGCATTAAATAATGGATTGAAAAATAAAAAGTAGCATGGAAGGTGATGAACGAGAGATGTCCTTTGAAATATTGATTATTGAAGATGACGATGATATCAGAGAAATGCTCAGTGATTCTCTGAAACATTCAGATTATAATATTCACAGTGCGTGTGATGGTAAAGAAGGGCTGGAGCGTTTCAGAAATCATTCAGATATTGATTTGGTAATATTAGACTTAATGCTGCCTAAAATCGATGGGCTTACAGTGCTGAAACGGATCAGAGAGAGAAGTACTATTCCGGTTCTGATCCTGTCGGCCAAAAATGGGGAGTACGAAAAAGTACTCGGATTGGAATATGGAGCCGACGATTATTTGACCAAGCCATTCTCCATTATCGAATTACAGGCCAGAGTGAAGTCGTTGCTGCGGAGGGTTAAAGAATATCAGGGAGCAGGCAAAAGCAATATTGGGAAAAGACTTGAAGTTGGCGGTCTGGTAATTGAGTTGGATAATTATAGTGTTAAAAAAGACGGTGAGGCGATCAATCTCACAGCCAAAGAATTCAGTATAATTAAGCTATTTGCAACCCATCCGGAGAAGGTATATACCAAGGTGCAATTGTATAAAGCGATATGGGACGATGAGTTCTTGAATGATGAAAATGTAGTCAATGTTACGGTTCGCAGACTGCGGGAGAAGATTGAGGATAATCCATCGGATCCGCAGTACATTAAAACGATATGGGGAATTGGATATAAGCTGGGAGTGGAACAATGAGTATTTTGATTTTGATTGTTATAATTGTCGTTTTAATAGCCGCACTCGCTGTGTATATATATCGTTACCGGTATCTGTTCAATCAGATTCGTCAGATGGAACGGGAATTGGGTGATCGTCTGCGGAATCAGAAGAAGGATAAAATACTGATTATGACCAGTGAAAAAACAATTCAGGAATTGCTGGTCAAAGTTAATCAGCTGATTGATAACGAGCGCGAACTGAACCGGAAGCAGAGTGCTCAGGAGGAGAGCAACCGCAAGATGCTGTCGAATATCTCCCATGATCTGAAAACACCGTTAACGGTTATTTTAGGTTATGCTGAAATGCTACAGAGTGAAGAGCACGATTTGGATGATATATCGAAAGAGCGGATTGATAAAATCCGTGATAAAGCTAAAGATGTGCTCGCACTGATTGAAGAATTTTTTGATGTTGTGAAGATAGAGGCCGGTGAATTTGCTGTTAATATAGAACCGGTAGATATCTGTGAAGTCTGCCGGGAAGAGGTTTTAAGCGTTTATAAGCTAATTGAAGATGCTAAAATCGAGATGGAGATTGAGATAGAAGAGGAGTCGATCGTAATTGACGGAGATCGGCTGGCTTTGAAGCGGATTCTTTCCAATTTGATCGATAATGCTATTAAATATGGCTGCGACGGACGATATTTGAAGTTAAAAGTGTATCAGCGGGAAGAGCATAAGTATATCCAGGTCATCGATCACGGCAAAGGAATTGTGGAGGATAATCAAGATAAGATTTTTGAAAGACTGTTTACTCTGGAGGATTCCAGAAACAAGAAATACCAGGGAAGCGGGATTGGACTTACCATAACGAAGAGATTGGTTGAAGCATTGGGCGGAAGTCTGACTTTACGGAGCGTACCGTATCAGGAAACGGTATTTACGATTGAATTCTAAATATATGAGCTATTCCGAATATAGGGAAATAGCTCTTTTTACATCAGAGATACCAAAAGGTGTAAGGTTAATGTCCGGAAACTGTAAGAATTATGTTATAAATAGACTTTGATTATTTCTTATAATGTAAACATAAAAGCAGCACAGGAAAGGAAAACAGATGAAGAATATAATACAGTTAAGAAATGTATCAAAGGCATATAAAGGAAAGGAAGTCATAAGAAATGTCTCTATGGATATCAAAGAGGGACAGATCTACGGCTTTCTGGGACCGAATGGAGCCGGGAAAACAACCATTATGAAAATGATTCTAAATTTGGTCAAACCGGATACTGGAAGTATTCAAGTTCTCGGGGAAGAGATTGAGACCGATTCCTATAAATATTTGAAAAATATTGGGAGCATTATTGAATATCCGATCTTTTATAATCATTTGACAGCGTATGAAAATCTAAAGCTGCATTGTGAGTATCTGGGCTATTATGACTACTCTAAAATTCAGGAGATGCTTGATCTGGTAGAACTGCAGGGCGTGGAAGAGAAGAGTATTGATAAATTTTCCCTGGGGATGAAACAGAGGCTCGGAATTGCAAGAGCAATGCTTACCAATCCGGAACTTCTGGTCTTAGATGAACCGATTAACGGTCTTGACCCTGTGGGCATTAAGCAGATGAGGGAATTGCTGCTGAAGCTTAAAAGGGAATATCGTACTACGATTTTGATTTCCAGCCACATTATAACAGAGATTGAGCAAATAGCCGATATTGTCGGAGTAATCAACGATGGGATTCTCATTAATGAAGTTGAGCTTGCAGCGATCCATAAAGAGGCGGTGCAGTATATTAACATTCAGGTGGATGATCTGAAAAAGGCGATGGCAGTTTTAGACTTTGAATTTAAAGGGATTAATATTAAAGCCATTTCTGACGATCGAATCCGGATATATAATGATGAGATTACCAAAGATCAGATCAGCCGGCAGCTGATATTATCAGGTGTAAATATATATGAGATGGCAGTTGCGAGTGATTCTCTCGAGGATTACTTTCTAAATATCATTAACGGGGGGAATAAATAATGAAATTGATAAAACTGGAATTGACTAAAGATAATTTTATGAAATACATCTGGGGAGCTATTATTTCTACGGTATGTGCTATTGCAGTTGTCGCTCTTATAGGTTGCATTCAGGATGAAGGAGATACTGTCTTTACAAGTGCCTATGAGATATTAGAGATGGGAGATATTTTTATACGAGCGATTTATATCGTATTTTCCGGAGTGTTAATCGCTAATATTATCGTTGGTGAATTTACGAATGACACGATTAAAAACTTGTTCATTTATCCCATTTCACGGAAAAAAATTATGGCCAGTAAATTAGTGCTGGTATTTATGTTTACTTTTATTATGTATGTAGTTTCGGCATATGTGTTTTATCTTAGTATGGCAGTTCTAAACGCGGCTGCACACATGGTTCCGGAAGCGATATCGGCAGGGATGATGATTGCCAGAATTCCAACGGTGCTTTCCGGAGGGCTTTTGACTGCCGGGATAAGTCTGATTGCACTGTTTTTTGGAATGAAAAAGAAGTCAATTTCGGTAACGATTGTTTCTTCAGTAGTAATTATGACAATTCTGAGTAATTCGATTGACGGAACTATGTCGAGTAATTTGTTTTCAGTTACATTCATTTCAGTTGGGTTGTGTTTGCTCGGCATCGCAATTGGTGTCAGCTCGTTTTTAAATATTAATAAAGTTGATATTAATTAGAGGGAAAGTATGCATATTAGTAGATTATTTAAAATAGTTTATTTGCTTCAAGACAGGAAGCGCATGACTGCGAAGGATCTGGCAGAGTATTTCGAAGTTTCGTCCAGAACTATTCTGCGGGATATAGACATCCTTTCCGAAGCGGGTATACCAGTATATACATCAAAAGGAAAAGGCGGCGGTATTTTTATACTGGATGATTTTGTACTGAATAAGACTACCATCTCGAAGGAAGAGCAGGAGTATATACTCTTTGCTCTTCAAAGTCTTGCCCTGACAGAACAGATGGAAGAAAAAGAATTATTAACAAAACTGCAGGCGTTTTTCCAAAATACCAGAGCTGGCTGGATTGAAGTGGATTTTTCCAGATGGGGTTCGGCGAAGAATGAAAAAGAACGGTTCAGCTTAATCAAAGAAGCTATTTTGCAAAACCGGGTGCTGGAATTTGACTATACTTCAGCGATGGGGGAGACCATTCGCAGGACAGTGAATCCGCTGCGTCTGGTATTTAAACGAAATGCCTGGTACCTTCAGGGATATTGCCGGATTAAGGAAGATTACCGGACTTTTAAGATCAGCAGAATGCATAATGCAAAGTATGGAACGGAGCAATTTGAACAGGAGGATTTTAAAGCTCCTCCGTTAGAAGTAATGGCGATGCCGCCATATACAGCGGAACCGCTCAAGCTGCACTATTCGAAAGAAAACGCCTATCGGGCATATGATGATTTTTTTATGGATGAAATTACGCGGAATGAAGATGGCAGCATTCTCGTAGAAGCAGAGGTTGTGTTTGAGCCGGGACTTTATCATTACGTACTGTCATTGGGGAAAGGTGTGAAAGTGCTGGAGCCGCAGTTTGCAGTTGAGACCTTGCTGAAATTATTAGATGAAATTAAATTGAATTACTGATATAATGCAGCAATATGGCTTTAATTAAAAATTAATCGGTGTTATAATGTCTTTTAGTATAAACAAGGTTAGGAAAAGCTAATAGAAAGGAATTAAAATGACAAAAGTAGATATAATCTCAGGATTTCTGGGAGCAGGAAAGACAACACTTATAAAAAAACTATTGGTGGAACCGTTAAAAGGACAGCAGGTGGTATTAATTGAGAATGAATTTGGTGAAATCGGAATCGATGGCGGTTTTTTAAAAGAAGCGGGTATCGAAATCAGAGAAATGAACTCGGGATGCATCTGCTGTTCATTGGTAGGCGATTTTGGGACAGCCCTGACCGAAGTGATAGAGAAATATCATCCAGACCGCATTATTATTGAACCATCAGGCGTAGGAAAACTTTCAGATGTAATTAGCGCTGTTGAAGGTGTGGCAGGAGATATTAAGCTGAACAGTGCAACGACAGTTGTCGATGTGACCAAGTGTAAAATCTATGCGAAGAACTTTGGTGAATTCTTCAAGAATCAGATCGAGGCTGCCGGCACGGTGATATTAAGCCGTATGGATACCGACAGAGCGACAGAGGATAAGGTATACACTGCACTTGAGATTATCAAAGACTTAAATGATAAGGCGGCTGTTATCACAACTCCGGTTGAGCAATTAGATGGGAAGAAATTATTGGATACCATGGAAGGTATAAAAATTGATCTTGTTCATGCGGTACATGAGCATGATGAGAGCTGCACATGCGGCTGCCATCAACATGATCATGCGCATCACCACCATCATCCCCATCATCATGCCGATGAAGTCTTCGCCAGCTGGGGCGTGGAAACAATTAAGAAATTTGATCAAGACAACATTAGTAAGATCCTCGGAACACTTCCTGATGACGAAACATACGGAACTGTGCTGCGGGCCAAAGGTATGGTTGAAGGAAATGACGGACAGTGGATTTATTTTGATATGGTTCCGGACGAGGTGGATATCCGTAGAGGCTCACCGGAATATACAGGAAGAATTTGTGTCATCGGTGCACAACTTGCAGAAGATAGATTAAAAGAACTTTTCGGAGTCTAAGAAGAAGGTGGCAGAGAATGAAGAAAACAGAACAGCAGGTGCTGGTTTATTTTATCATGGGATTTTTGGAAAGCGGAAAGACCTCTTTTCTTAACTATACAGTTGAACAAGATTATTTTCAAATTGAAGAGCCGACACTTATCATTGCCGGAGAAGAAGGAGATATTGCGTTCAATGCCGAGAAGCTGAAGTCCCATAACACTTTTGTAGAAGTAGTCGATGAGCAGGAAGAGCTGTTCTATCAGAAGCTGGAAGCGATACAGAAGCAGTACAATCCTGCAAGGGTTCTGATCGAATGCAACGGTTTCTGGGATATCAAAGCACTTCAGGAAATGAAAATGCCGAAGGACTGGGAGGTTGTTCAGCGTATTCTAACCGTGGACGGAAGCACCTTTGATGTGTATATGAGTAATATGAAGCCGCAGTTTATGGAAATGGCAAGAATCGCCGATATGATCATTTTTAATAGATGTCAGGCCGACCAGCCGCTGGCGAATTACCGTCGCAGCATTAAAATTGCCAATCCGGGAGTAGAGGTATTGTTTGAAAATATGAGCGGTCAGCTGATTGATATTTTCGACGGCGGTCTGCCCTATAGTCTGGAAGATGATGTGATTGCAATTGAAGATGTGGATTACGGTATTTTT
>Ga0153946_1000980_pt1 | contig 12461 bp, 13 predicted proteins | sample TSNJ030MetaG_FD_104751 | JGI IMG/M metagenome (GOLD analysis project Ga0153946, IMG submission 104751) | Attine ant fungus gardens microbial communities from New Jersey, USA - TSNJ030 MetaG | ecosystem: Host-associated > Fungi > Mycelium > Unclassified | place: USA: New Jersey, Wharton State... | reverse complement strand
CTCACCTGGACTCATGTGGAACACGCTACCAGTGCGGAACTCATCACTAACTTTTTCGGTCGTGGCTAGCCCAAAATCTGTAATTGCGATCCTGAGGCCATCATCGTAACAAAGGATGTTCTCAGGTTTGAGGTCTCGGTGGTAAATACCAAGGGAATGACAGTATTCTACTGCATCTAGCAGCTGGAGGAAAATGTATCTGATGAGTGCGTCATCTCCAAGATATCGGCAACTATGTAAGATCTGAGTGAAGAGGTCATGGTCGGGTGCATAGTCCATGATGATGTACGTGAGGTTGAGGCATTCTACCACCTTGTGAAGTGTGACAACACCAGAGTGCCTTGACGCTAACTGATGTAATGCGATCTCCCGGATGTGAACCTGTCTAGAGCGAGGGTTTTGAACTTGAGGAGCAACTAAACATTTGACAGCATAAGACTTTGGCACCGTTGTTGATGGACATGTTTCATTTGCACGGTAAACAACACCATATCCACCAACACCCAATACTTCCACGAGCTCAAGAGATCCTCCATCGATGAGTGTCCCAATGGGTGGATGGACTGGGGAAAGCTGGAAATTGCATTTGGTGGCCATTGTACAAGTGGCAGAAAAGCAGAAGGGAGAAGAGTGACGTGAGCACCAGTGCCAACGGGGAGCCTATAGTGTTCAGAGAAGGGTTCAAGTCCTTATAAGACACAAGGAAGGCGGGAACCACCATTCAAACGTGATCGGCATCCCTACTGTGCGTGTCGGCCATGAGGCAGGCAGACATCAGAACGTTTGCCCCGAGTCCCATCAGCTTGCGAACACCTGCCGGTGATCTGTAACCAGTTGAAGTGTTACAAGCACTTGGTATGAGACTTGACATCCGATTATACTTCAAGCTGTCTGCGGGAAGCATCATCAAATATTCAGCTCGGTTCTTGAAGGACCACTACAACTGCTTTCGTACATTACCACCTGCCTCGAGGTCTGTCGTAATCCTGACTACATGGGGATATTCTCGAGACTTCCGGCAAAAGGGTCGGAATAGACCTCTCATTCGTCCATCCCATGATGCATGGCTCGTTTCCATCTTGCATAAGACATGCTGCTGCTGGGATTGACAAGTCCCGAACTTCAATGAATCCAATATGAACTGTTCGTATCAGAATAGATATCAGAATAGTGGGAGAGCCGAGCTGCAGACCACACCTGATGTTTCTGGAACCAGGGTCGGAATAGAAGCTCAAGGCCGTGGGTAGACAATAGCAAGGGAATGGCACCAGATCTCCTTTAAAAAAGTAACTGGGAAATCTCCTGTTACAAAATGGGAGATAATCACATTGTGCCCAAGTGTGTTTCGCGACGATCGTGACGTTGTTCAAGTTGTAGACTATTATTTTCTCAAGGAAGCGGTGGATGAATTGATGACATAACATTTCAAGATGACAATGATCTTCGGTGCCTGTCCCATTAATAATACTGGCCCCTTTACCCTGATGCAAACCGAGCGCTTTTGATAGACAACACTCTATGTCTTCCAACTCATTTAAACCACCCGGTATTCCATCGCGAAAACGTTCATTTCACATCAGCAACAGCTCCTCAGAAGCACTACATCAACAGGTGTAAGATGCGAGGCACACGATATTTTGGCTCAGACATCATGAAAACAAATTTAAGTCCATTGCGCTTGATACTTAATTTGCGTGGATACCATTCGTTTGAGAAATATCGAAAAATATCGAAAATGATACCATTTTTTCCCAGAAAAGCAGCTCCAGAAATAATGTGTGAGAAACACAACTCCAAGTATTTGCTATCAATTAAAAATTGAAGAATTATTGATGATGATTACACTGAAGATTCTACCAAAACTACTGCTCTTGATATTTATATCCGGTATCTTGGCACAGACCATTCTGGCGAAATATGAGGCCCAGATTGCTTGCCAAAGCCACAACGTCCGAATATTCGGGCTTTCAACTACAGGCTCGTGATCATTGATCGATTTTCACGTGATGAGAATAGACATCCGTTGGACTTTAGTTCTGCCCACAAAGCATCTTTCTGATACACTGTCTATATCACTATATCCCCTTTTTTTGCTAGGGTTTCATCTGAATTGGGTATTCTTGTAAACAGACCATCTGTTTCGCTGCCCTCATGACCTCGAGAACCTTCACCGTTTTCCAGGACCTTCCTGCTGACGAAGTCATTAAGGCCAAGAAACCCACTTCAAATGGCATGACGACGCGTTCACCATCCGGCTCAAATAGTAAACTTTCGAAATCTCCAGCCTCAAATGAACACATACCCACGGACAAGGAAAATGTCAATCCGCTCACTGGAGAACGTGCAGGGACAGCTGCTATGTCCAAGAAACGTAAAACTACTGTCCTCGCTGACAAATCATCCGCACATCTGGCCCTCAAAACAGCCAAAGACTCTCAACTCCCCAAGAAACGCAAGGCAGGCTCCAAAGGCAAACAGAGCAAAGAGGTAGTTAGCAAAGAGGGAAAGGCAATTGGATCCACTCGGAAAACCACTAGACGAGGGGCACATAAAGTGTCCAGGCTTCCACGACTAGAGGAAGAAATTATCAGTCAGGCTCAAGAGATTGAGCATTTTACCCAGGCATCGATTGACTCCCGGTGTTATGACTTGATGGTTCAGCCTTTAGCTGATGTTTCTCAAGCATATGAGGCTATCGAATCAGCTGTTGACATTTTGGCCTCCCCCGTTACCAAAGCCAATTTCCGAAAGGTAATGCCTTCTTTCATGTGTTTGACGCTCCTAACCTCCCATCTTAGGACGCGTCACTGGAGCCGGACATACGTGACTTTTTCCCACAAACACTTACCTCTTTGTCCTCCACTTCCATTGCGGCTTCAGAAACCAGCGAGAAGCGAAGATTCACTACGCCAGAACGCAAACAGATTTATGCCGCGTTTACATTCTCTTCACCTTCTCCATCCAGTGAGCGCTTCAAATCTCTGTCAAGATCTAACAGCGTTCCTCGCTTGGAGTTGGCATGACCTTGAAGCTTTGTCCCAGTCGTCTTCCCTGATTGAAACAGCCCTATACTGTCAATCCCTTTTGCCATTCAACACATCATCTTATCGGACTATATTTACCGGCCTATCCTCGTCTTCTTTGCATTATAATTTCGATTCCCTGCACCTTATACATGTTTCTTATCTTAACCTCACTCATTTAGACCGATACAAGTCATGTTATCAATGTCATTGGGACTTTCGGTCCCCATCTGGCGATTGATTTATCATATACACTTCTGATTGGTTACTTATATCTTATCCTTTGCCGATTTCGGATGCGATAAACATCTGTCCCAAGAATGAGCATAAGTAGATCGTCTGATGAATCTGCGGACAAGTGTTTAAATTTTCTTATCGCGTGGGGACTGGGAGACAAAACCGCATGCTTGCGGGGCAGCTGCTTTCGTAAACGCTAGCCGAATTGGCATGGATCTGATTTCTGATACCTCTGGCAGAAACCTCCTGTCATTCTATATCGAGTTCAAACGAGATAAAACCCGGAGGAATATTGGTCTCGTACATTACCATCTGCGGCAAAATAGTCCAGTCACTGCAACATTGTTCTACTCTGTCACAACTGATAAGTAGACACAGAATCTCATTGTAGACGTTAATCAAGATTAGCGTCTAAATCTGTGGACCCAATCAGCCAGAGAGACCAGGCAATGTTTAGTGACGAACGTTGGGCGCATGAGTAAAATGCGCAGTGTTGTCAAACGTCCACACTCCGAAGCTAGCAGAAATGTCATTGTCCCACTTTTATATTTATTATCAAATGTCATCCCTCGGTAGTTTCGGCATCTCTGTATTTATCTTCCGGAAGTGGTCAGGAGTAATTTGATCTTGATACCAAATTTGGAGCGAGTTTATGTTTATCTCCTTGTTTCGTATTGGAGGTCAGCTGAATGGTTAAATATGAATGTAGTCGTAAAACCATTCTCCCGTATTTTTCCTTCCCCTCAATATGAGTCTTTTACAGAAACTTCAAGTTCCTCACCCCCCTGGACTTACGTACAAACAACTTTTCTTAGCTGTTTGTTCTTTGTACACTTTACCTTCCAGAGGGTCCACTGACGGACCTTGATAGAACGATGATCTGGCGCCCACACCACCGAAAAATCGGCAGTGGGGGGGCATCAATTTCGTTGCCTTGTGGGTTCACTCAATATTCGCAACATTAGCCCTTACAATGACACCAAATGGATAGCTGGATAGCTGACAGCTTCAACGTCAATACGTAGGTTTTGCTTCCGTTTCTTGTGGCACGGAGGTCATACATAACAAATTATAGGTGGATGATTGTGTCGTCTATGGTACAGCTTGGACTTTCATGGTGGCAGGCTTGGATATGCGTCTGGCTCGGATACGGCGTCGTCGCACCCTTCATTTGCCTGAATGCACGACCAGGTGCAATATTCCATGTAACGTTTCCCGTTGTCGCCAGAACGAGTTTTGGCCTTTATGGAAGTCTATGGTGTACGTTTAACCGAGGCGCAATGGCATGGTGCGTAATGATCTCTATGATAGTGATTTGAAATTATGTTTGTCTTATCACGAACCCCATTACCGCAGCATTTGGTATGGTGTGCAAGCCAGTATCGGCGGCGATTGCATGAAGGCCATGCTCCGAGCAATCTGGCCAAGTGTCAATGATATACGTGCGTGATCTGTATCCAAACGATTTAGATAGATACCCAAACAGCAACAGCCAATAACCTTCCAGAGTCGTCTGGAACGACGACAAGGGATTTCATGTGTTTCTTTCTTTTCTGGTTAATTTCACTTCCTGCCATCTGGTTCCCGATCCACAAGATGTTAGTTCCATTCCCTTGCCGAAAGGTTTTAGTGCTTACCCCTTTTTGCACAGCCGACATCTTTTTACCCTGAAGTCAGTTGTTGCACCAGCAGCGGGCATAACCTTTTTTATCTGGTGTATTGTGAAGGCTAAGGGTGTCGGTCCTATCATTTCCCGTCCAAGCACTGTCCATGGCTCAGAGCTCGGTTGGGATATGGTCGTCAGTCTCATGTCATGCATCAGCAATATGGCCACTCTGGTAACGTGAGCAATCAAATTTCCGAAGTTCTGGTTCCATTTCTATATATTTATATATATCCTTGAAACTATAAATGCATCCCTTCTTTCTTAGGCAGTTTACCTTCTATCGACGTCATTTCAATCATGATCTAAATTATACTGACTTCGTATCTAGAAACGCACCCGATTTTTCTTCGCGGGCAAAAACACCTTCGGCAGCTTTATGGCCCCAGCTCATATCTGTTCCTCTCGGCTTTTCTCTCGTTAGCTTTGTAGGTCTTGTCGTCAGCTCATCGTCTGAGGCAATTTACGGCGAAGCGATCTGGTCACCCATCGATCTCCTTAATCGATTCCTCGATGGCAGTCCATCAAGAGCCACAAGGTTTGGGGTATGGTTTATTGCCGCCTCATTCATCATTGCACAGGTGAGCCGAGCCATCCATTAAGAGTCTTCGAATTTTTGATGAACCTTCCTTCATGTAGCTTGGGTGTGTATTCAAATTTGGTATCACCAAGTACTATTGTCTAACAACCTATCAAAATTGAATCTTTGGGGTTCATATAGAACAAATATCTCGGCGAATTCGATCAGTGCTGGATGTGATCTTACTGCTTTGTTCCCTCGTTTTGTCGTACGTGGTATTTGTTACCCTGAAACGCTGAATTTCATCTCATATCGAGCCTAGAACATTCGACGCGGTGGTTATATTGCTGCAATTGTTGGACTAGTCATACTTCCATGGAATCTTCTCAAAAGCAGCAACCAGTTCACGTCATATCTTTCTGCGTATTCTGTTTTCCTCAGCTCTATCGCTGGAGTCATGGTCTGCTCTTATCACGTCTTGCTCCGATCTTATTCTCAATTACGTGCTATGCCTTCTCAGATCACTGAGTACTATGTCATTCGCCGCGGACGTTATCGTGTTGCCGATTTGTACCACGCTGAGAAGAGCGGCTGGTACTATTACACATACGGAATCAATTGCAGGTGTGCTCCGCTTCCGTAGCGATTCTTGAATCGTTGCTGATACCTGTATCAGGGCTTATGCCGCATATATCAGTGGCATCCTAATAAACGTTGTTGGCTTTGCGGGAGCAAGTGCGTCATGCTGTCTTTCTTGGTCTTTTTACATGTTGACAAATAGCTTCTGTAAAGCTGGCAGGGATGTCCCACTTGCCGCTACTCGAGTCTACCAAATGTCGTTCTTCACCGGCTTCGGCGTTTCTTCATTGATCTATGTCCTGCTCAATTTTCTTTTCCCTGTGCCTGGCTCTTCACTCGGAGAAAAATTCTGGGAAGTTGACTTGTCAAATGCTTATGTCAGCAAGAGCACCGAAAATGATGATGCATGTCCGCTCCCAGACAAGAAACAGGAAGCAGCCGTTGCTGTGGAGGAAGTATGAACTATACAAGAGAATTCTATGTAATAATATGGTGCGCTGAAGACCGAGATTGGACAAACTGTTGTCGAGAGAATGCAATTTGATCTCATCCGACACAGTAGGAGAGTGATCAGAGTGGTTTTTGTTGGGATTTGGATCTCATGCGAGCCTGCGCAATGCAAGTGGTTTCTTATTGTTTTATATTCTTTTGTTTTAGGTAGGTATATAAGTAGCGTAGTTGTTTGTTTCTGCCATCCGTTTGTACCCTTCCCTCGATCGTATTTCAGCAATTATGATATATTTGTGCATTGCGTTCAAAAGTAAAGAGTCCACCCACGATTGATACTCAATATCGTGTGGGGTTGTTTCGCGCGGAATTTGATGGGGTAAGTTGGACAAGTCGATAACCTTATCCTTTCAGGTCAATTGTTGTCTCCATCTTGATACGTTACATGTCAAGTATGCTCTATCCTTGAAAAGCATATCTTATCCTTAGAGCAAAGTATATCCTAAGAGATATACTCTACCCTTGAGGGGCATACAGAATCAACAAATGCCGAAGCATGTGGAGGCTATTAGATAAATTCATTATTCATAGATTTTTGATGGTTCAGAATGGTCCAATCCAGTCGTTATTTGAACCAGGTCATCATGCATGGTCTTGGTCTTGGCTTAATTCAGGCCAAAACCAGTCCTGATACTTCAAAAAATTACTATGAAGGACGCACACAAAACACATCTACAAAATGAAGTGGTGTCACGGTCCCGCTACTGCGAATCCGCGACATGGGCAACATCGCGCACAGCCTCGAGGTCTAGGCGGGACACTCAACACAAGATATTGCAAGGCACTGTTTAAATCGCAGCTTTTTTCCTGCTTCAGTTTCTTGGTCAAAAGCTAGGAGAAAAAAAATAATCCAGCGGAGCTTTCATGGGGAGATGACTGATTTCAGATCTGTTTGGTTAAGACGCTGAAACCAATTATCCATTGAATGAATAGATCACGGAGGCGTTCTTTGTACATCAGACTTCTTTCTTCCCTCTACTTGGATTTTGTTCTTCTGTAAGACATTGCAGATATCTCCCAATCTTCAATCTTCGGCGCTCAGGTATTCTTCATCCCTGTTTCTGAAAACATGAACTGATGTATTCTTGAAGAATCTGGTTGCATCGCCTTTGTCTGACCTCTGAATTATCACCTTACTTCTCGAGCTTTTTTGGTGTGTCTTCATATACATGTTTCTAGGCTTGAAGGTCAAAGCTTTCTGACGTTACACCTCTCGCGCAGAGGTTCTCTCACTTATTCGCCCCATTACTCTCACAGACTTGCCGGACCCGGGATGCAACCCAGATACAATGAATCGCAGGTTGAGCGCCTGCAGGCTGCGGCTGCAGCCCGACTTCACAACTTTCATGGTCCGAAGCGACAGCTACTAGGGAAGAAGGCTATTCCCGCCCCTGCATGGAAGGGGAACGTAGGAACTGGTGCGAGTGGCACGGGAGAGGCGGTTGGAGATTCGAAAGGCAAAGAAATGGGAAGCAAAATCTTGTTGTCGAAGTTACCACTGGATGTTACTCCAACCGAAGTTGAGGTAAGTATATTGATTTCTAGAAGACTGAATATATCAATCTGTTTTTGGTAGGAACTATTCAAGAAAACAGTTGGGCCGTTGAAGGATTTCTTTTTGGTGTATAACAACCAGGGCAGTTCGAAGGGCATGGCAATTGTCACGTTTGCGAAACCAGGAGACGCTATTCTTGCAAGACAAAAATATGACGGAAAGATCGTTGATGGACGTGCGTGCTATCAATTATTTCCCATGTATTTTTCCATCAAATGTAGCTCGAAGGTCGCCGCATAAAGATTGAAGTGATATACGATGGCATTCCCTCGCCGGTTGACCAGCCACGAGTGGCACCGACACTTCTCGACCGACTTGGTGGCAAGGTTTCAGACGTAACGCCTCCCGCCTTTTCGTCACCTCTCGTCTTTTCGTCGCCTTCAGTGCCTGCTTTGACGCTGTGAGTGGCATGTCAGTACTGTGCAGAAGTCTTGACCGAGCTATCCGGTATAGGCAACAACGAACACAAGTTTCGAGCGTCTCTGTAGCGCCCACACGACGAGTGCGCTTCAAGAAAGGGCCTAAACGACTAAATAAAAGGTATATCAATGGGATTTCGCCGGCCATCGGCTCTCGGGTCAAGAGAAAATCCATGTCGAAGGATGATCTCGACAAGGATATGGAAGATTATAGAGCAGCAGCCGGTGAACTAGAATTCGTAACGTGATTGCGTTTTCCCTTTCTTTCGTAGTCTTATAATAGTGTATCTGTTGTCTCGCAATAATATGCATGTGCTGTACGTCATCCCTTTGTCGAAAATTGATATCAAACTGATAACTTAAAATAAATATCATATATCCTGACCTAAGCCATTCGCCTGTATCTACGCAAGCTCATCATAAATCTGGTTGAGTGTCCTAATTGTGATATCCCCCAGAAGGATCAACCTCGTTCTGATTTCTGATTTCTGATTTCTGATCCAACATGTCCTTAGGATGGTTGCACCACTCTATACCACTGCATCTGGCTTGCTCTTTCACGCTGGAAAGATCCTAGTACTAACAGTCGGTCTTCCTGCGAGAGGAAAGACGCACATATCGCGAGCGCTGGAAAGATACTTGAGATGGACTGGAGTGAAGACCCAGGTTGTAAGTCTGGGAGATTATCGGAGGAAGACCTTCGGCGGAGCACAGAAGCTGCCACCAGACTACTTCTCCCTTGGTTCGTAGTCCGCTCTTACAGCTAGACCAAAGCGAGACACTCATGAAGGATGATAGGTCCTAAGTCACCAGAAACTGAAAAGTTGAGAAAGAGTGTGTCCGGAGGATGTGAACAACTCATTTGGGACTTTTTCGACTCAGGAGGCCAGGTTGTGATCTATGATGCGAACAATGGAACAAGGGCTGCACGAGAGGCATTAGCTGAAAAATTCGATAAGAAGGGCATTCATATCATTCTCCTCGGTGCGTAGGCAGACTCAATCGAGGGAGGGTGCTGATCATATCCATCAGAATCGTGGTGCGACAAACAAGAAATAATCGAGAGAAACATTAGGAGTGTCAAAATCTCCTCCCCGGATGTGAGTACTTGTTATGGCGGAGTGAGCCAGGCCACTAATTACTATCCCTAGTACAGAGGTTGGGATCCAGATAAAGCTGTCCAAGACTACTATGGGCGGATCAGGGACCGAGAAAATGCTTATCAGCCCGTCGAGGAATTGACTTGGCCATCTATTCGTATATTCAACGTCGGGGAAAAGATCTTGTTGAATGTATGCCCCAGAATACTCCTCTCTTTTTGTCAGTACTGACCTCGTTTCCTTAGAAAATTCAAGGTTATCTCCAGGTACAGATCCTATCTCTCACTGTCTCGTATCTGCGTTCATACAGTCATAGTCACGAATTGTTTTTTTCCTGATGAACATTCATAACCGGTTCCGTACCATCTGGTTTTCCCGTGTAAGTAGGATATTGGGTTGACTTCCGAGCTCATTATCTCAACTAACCTTGCAGTCTGGTCAATCTTTGATCGAACACTCGTATAAAGCGGACTCTGATCTCTCTCCTGCTGGGTGGGAATATGCAGAGAAGTTGAAGGACACAGTTCTCAAACGGAGGCTGAAGGTGTTACAGGATCGTGGTATTGATCCTGAGCAGCGTAGACTTGTCGTGCGTTTCTAGTCCATGACTCTGCAGTAACTTGAATTCTTAATTTTTCAGATCTGGACGTCCACACGTAGAAGAGCCCATCACACTGCATGGCCCTTTCTCTCCAGCACTCTCTCGGTTAGCGTAGATACGGATTCAGATGACTCATCCCAGACCAAAGACACGGATAGTGGGGCTTCGTCTGATGCAACACCTAACGAGGCGTTCAGAGATCCTATATCAGGTACCGTGGCTCGGGACACCCCAGTCAACACCCCGCGTATTGCGCCGATCCCTGATGTGGTTGTTGATGGGCTAACGCTCAGCCCTAGCAAGATGGGTCCTGCGACTCAAGCGAAACTTCCAAAGACGTCGTGGCCGGTCCAAATCAAAGTGGTCGAGAAAACTCAAATGCTGGAGATAAATCCCGGAATATGGGATGGTTTGACACCAGATCACGCCAAAAAATACTACCCGGAAGACTGGGAGAGATTTACCAAAGATCCATATACGTATCGCGTTCCGAGGGCAGAGAGCTATCACGATCTCAGTGGTGAGTAGCCTCTTGGAGGCGGTGAAATGTAGCTCATGTGAATCGTCGCTATTTTTCTTCTAGTTCGGCTAGAGCCTATCCTCATTGAACTCGAACGCGAGAGCGAGGACTTGCTGATCATTGGACATGCGTCCGTGATTCGATGTTTACTCGCATATTTGATTGGCCTTCCAGCATCCGAAATCCCTGCAATTGAAATTGCTCGCGGCGATTTGCTCGAAATTGTACCAGCGTCTTATGGTGTTCACAGCAAGATATTCCACTTTTGGGATGGACCTGGACGCAAGAGCGCGGGAGGGCCTGGACAGCCCGAGGTTCGGGACCAAAACAATTTCTACGAGAATTATGCGGAAGATACGAAGGGGAAGAGGATTAATGTCACAGATGGGACGTTTGGGTTCGCGCCGCAAGTGCACCACCATCTGGCAGATTCAGTAGAGCGCTTCTGAGAAAGAGATTTCATGTAAATAATTTGCTCAATTCATAACAGTTTTGTACTTTTGTTAATAGATAAATGTAATACCATGTATCGCCCATCAGCCAATCATCACAACTTCTCTTTTGTCATTTTTACAGATATGTAAGCCAGCTATCCGACAATTTGAACTGATGTCGAATTTTTTTGTTGCCGCAGCGGTTCTGGTTCTGGTTCATGAACACGGTTTTCAGCTTCTTTTCCTTCTTGCTGTCTTTCGGTTTTTATGACCAACTCATACAAAGTGGGCAAGCGCTCCGTCGTTTTTATCAGCTGATCCGGCTACAGATAGTTTAGGTGTTTTTCAGGCCGAACAATGATCACTGATCATGATTTCTCGTTCCAGACCTCGTGTTGGTTTTCCCGTAAGCTACCAATATACGCATCTTCGATGGCTTCACAAAGGTTATCAAGGTTTCCGAGAGCATCCAACAACGCATCGAGAGAAGACAGGTTATCTATGCAGATGCCCATGTATGAGAGCAAAACAAAGATAAAGATGACGACGCACCATACATTTGGATCCGTATGTTTATCACATTTTCCGAAGGATGCGGGGCACTAGAGAGGGGAGAATGTTATCAGTTCCACACTGCGGACATCCAAACCCCATAGTTGACGCGTGAACCGGAAAAGATGTTCAGGGAAAACTTACCTGTAACCACAAAACTCGACGTTTGGACTGGTACCTGAGTTAAAACAAATCCTGTTGTGTATCTAAATTACATCCACATACTTCTTCATTAACATCCATCGCAGAGCATTACCCATAGTATGTGATTCATCGTGAATCTGATATGTAGCTGCCGAAAGGTCCGAAGCAGCACCTTGAAGCTAAAAGGTTTCATATGGTTGACAGGTTTCTGTAGTGCAAGATACAACTTACAAGCGTAAGCTTGGGTATTGCCTCGGCCATTATAGATTCTTAAAAAGTGATGAAGATTTTTCAGTAACGAAAGTCACATGTTAATCGGATAGCGTGTTCTATATTAAGTACCACAACAAACGGGTGCTAAGGCGCGGTGATTTACGTAGTGGCACACTACACTAGAGCTGTTGAAAATAATATATAGAGGTGTGGCTGCTATGGCAGCATAGTGCAGTGGCTGAGCAACTTGCTACACACTCACAAGGTATACACCTGTTTTAATCTTTCAAAGGTTGGTGGGTTGTGGTCTTGATAGTAAGGTAGAAAATAGAGATAAGCAAGATTTGTGGGGTTTATAGTGGATATTGTGTGAGAGGAACCTTTGGTACAAAGT
>Ga0153946_1000976_pt1 | contig 12484 bp, 9 predicted proteins | sample TSNJ030MetaG_FD_104751 | JGI IMG/M metagenome (GOLD analysis project Ga0153946, IMG submission 104751) | Attine ant fungus gardens microbial communities from New Jersey, USA - TSNJ030 MetaG | ecosystem: Host-associated > Fungi > Mycelium > Unclassified | place: USA: New Jersey, Wharton State... | reverse complement strand
ATCCGCTGTCATATCTGGACTCATGACATTTTGTTTCAGAGTGGATACACGAGATGAACTGCTTGGTTGCAACAGCACTTCCGCTGAAGCCGCGACAGACACTCGAACCCTTCTTGGCTGCCCATGAAAAATGATCACCTGCATCATGTGAATCATTCGAGCTGGCAGATTTGGATGGAGATATAGGAGAGCTGTAGATCATGAAGTCACCAAGCAAGGTACATCACTGAGAGATCATTGACGTTTGGGTTATGTCTCGTTGCAAGGCCTGTAGAGGTTTAGACAATCTAAAGGGTGTGCGGGGCAGAAGTATGCAGAAAAAACACGCGTGTATTTTGATTTGCCGTTCGCAGCGCTTGATTACACTTTTTGATCTTTTTGATCTGGGTGCTTGTGTCATTGTTGGTAGCGTTTGAAGGATCCAATCCCCCGTAAAAGTCGGTACAACTGAAACCAAAAGGAGCCCACATTGTATGTGTGTGTGATCTGGATTAGACTCTATTATATTACTCATATCAATACAAGACGACGAGACATAGCAACTAGGGATGTTATGCAGATCGAACGGGTTCAACCGCCCCTGTCAATCCATATGCAGGTGCTGGTGAACGGTTGAAACAATGTTTCCGGCTGCAAGCCATATCCCGTGCCTCCTTTGTGCCTCTGTTCAATAATGGATTTTTTGTGTCAAGAGTGCCGGAGTCCCGGGAACTACCGGTAGGATGTAATGCCGAAGGCCGAGCAGCATATTGCATACAAAGTGTTATACAAAGTGTCGTACAAAGCATGATACAAAGCGACACGTAATTTGAACAAAACAAAAGCAGGCTACCTCAAGCTACAGAACACAAATAAAGTACCAATATTTTTACCAGAGAATTCAGAAGTTCTATCACTGAGAAGCTAGTTTAACCAGACGTGACTGGGTCCTACTGCATCGGCTTTGAATACAATCTGTCGATTTCTTGTGGGTACAAGAAAGGGTCGAGGTTTTTCGATATCGGACATTTCTAGAGACCGAGATGCCATGGTTGTTATGGACAACAGCGTACGAGCATGGACCAGTACAACAAGTTGTGCCCGGGGCCTAACAAGGATAGGATATCACAAGATAGTGATTCTCATTCCTGTATCAAGCACTTTTCAGGGTCTCCCTCCCTCCATATAGTGCAGATATTGATTCTGGAGAGTTGAGCCAGAACCTCCATGTTGTATTCATAGTCACTTTGTGTATGTGGTCGAGATTAGTTGGCACCAACGTCGGTAACAGGACTGTCAGGCCTCTTCGGGTTCGAAATATTGATCTCCTACAAAGCATCAAGCATCGATTGGTAGAAGGGGAAAGCTCTAGATGTTATGTATTGATAGTTGAATTTGAGCTTGCCATCGTCAAGGATCTTTGACCGCACAGCAACAAGTGTTAGTAGCCTTTAGATGTCGTGAGAGACATTGAGAGCTATGGAGCCTGATTCCTCTGATAGCAGAAGAGGACCTCCAAATTTGTGGTGGGCAGTAAAGTGGACCAATACCTGACCTCGAGGTATCTGTCAATGTCTTTGATACGTCTCAGACTAATCATATTCTAGACATCGATGCCGGGCGAGAAGCTATAGATCTCGGCCGCCATGAGATACCAAAATATGCATTCTCTGAAACTTTCAAGAAAACCATTTCCATGGGCGTTGAAATGTTTCAAAATGTTTCCATTATGTGATGTTTGGCAGAGCTTGTGATCTATCCCATCACGTGACTAGATGTTGAAGGACGCGCCGGGCGTTAAGACCGGTGCTCTTCTTCGCACGAACAAGTTTCGTTAATTACTACGAAATTCCGGTGCTCCTAGGGCACTGATACTGCCTACTGGGGGGCTGGAGTGTGCTGGTAGCCAAATATTAATCAAATTTGCCAAGTCAGTTCGTCGGTTACTCATTTACAGCCGGTTGCTGACAGAACTAGATCTCATCTAGACAGAAAATCCAACAAGTTTGACGACGAGCTTATTTCACATCAAATCCACTCTACGAATTTCAAGACCACATGCACATCTGAATTTTATGCAAATATGTTACCAAATCTATCAAACACTCATTGCACTAACGTCATTTCTCATGATTCTCACCAAGTTCCATCTATACGACTTATCTCTGCTACACCTTCTGCTGCAGGTTTGTCCGCTGACGCCAGTACTTCGTTCTCGAGATCCTTCGAGAGTTCATGGACGTCTGGTTCTCCTTCCATTATTTCTCCCAAGTCAGACGCACCAACTCGCAAGCGTCTTGTTCCAAAAAAGTCTAAACTAGCAGTCCTCGGCGTCGGTTCCAAGGGTGAGGCCAAAAATATCTCTGGCAATGATTGTCAGGACAGAACATCCACTCGTCGAAGCTTCAACATTCACATTGACCAAATCAATGATCCCGAGCTCGAGGATGTCATTGTCGTTAAGAGGTCAAAGTCGCGCAAAGCGTTAAATGGGCTGAAGTGGGACGCTCTCGGGGAAGTTACGAATGTTCAGGATGTATCTCGTGGCTGTCCTGCTTCTAGCGATACATCAAAAGTAGTTCAAGACAAGAAATGGTGGAGCATTGGAAGGGGAAGAAAGGATTCCAAGGAGACTAAAAGCCAAGAAAGCGGAAAGGAAAATGAGCTGGGTACTCAATGTGAGTTCCTGTCTCCACTTGAAGTTTATCGTCATCGCTCAATGTTTTACTGTCAGTTTCAATGAATCAGTCAAAAAGTAAGTTTCTGGACCTTCGCCCTCGACCAAAGAATTCATCTCTGTTTTGACTCCCTTGAAGTTCTCTCATCCAAACAAGAGTGGAGACCATGCTTAAGTACTCTTGATTCCACTCCTCTCTCGAATTCAACCGCTCTCCATGCCAAGGCCTCTGAGGAAACTTCGCGCCCATGTCGGGCCCAGAGATCTTTCGCTCCTGAATTACTCAGGGAAACGTTTCATGCTTCGTCTCTTTCACGCCCCGCTTTTCCAACCCGGAAGCTTAATGATACAAGAGACCAAGATTCGATTGCAGTACGGGCTATTCGATCTGTAAAGTCTTTGGCTCGTCTTGGAGGTTGGTCACATTTAGGTGTCAATGAAAATGGCGTAAAGGAGGGTACCATGAAAGGGAAGAAAGTGAAGGAGAAGAAGGAGAAGGGAGGGGAAGATAAGAGGGAGAAGGAGAAGAAGGACAAAGAGAAGAGAGAGAAGGGAGAGAAAAAGAAGAAAAAGAAAGAGGATAAGGAGGATGGAGAAAGGACTATCCGAGGGAAGGGGAAGAAGGAACGGAAAGAGGATAAAGACAAGAGAGAGAAGAGAGAGAGAAGAGAGAAGAGAGCGAAAGAGAAAGAGAATGAAGCAACCCTTCGTCTTTCATCGTCAAGCTTCGAGGCAGGTTCACTCACCGAGAATCTAGAATATGCCGACAATACGCAAACTCTGGGAGGGAAGAAGCACTCGATTTTAGGGCTCGGTTTAAGCTTTCGGTCTTCGATGCGCCTTCCTTCTGTTCGCAGTGGCTCAACTGCGTCATCAATTTTTTTGCAGCCAAACCGTCCATCTCTCGATGCCCTCGGTAGTCGAGCGAAGGAGAGATAGGGCTCAACAATTAGTAACGCCTCATCTTTGAGACCGGTTTCTGTGACCTCGAGTTCAAGTGTATCAGTTTCAAACCGTCAGAGTCGCGGGAGCGTTAAGTGGGACGAAGAAGGGCTACAGAGTGACAGGCGTGAAATCCAGAAGGAAAAGAAAGAGAAACGGCAGAAGAGAGAGAAAGAGGACAGTACGAGATCGAGTGAAAGAAAGAGGAGAACTTCGATAACTGATGTGTTCCTGGAAGTCGCGTCGAGTCAGGAGTGTGGTACAATTGATGCTGGTCGGGGGGAGGAAGTTCACAAGCGGTTCAGTGCTGCATTCCCTATTGCTACGATTGAGGAGGCAACAGGAGATGGTCGCGAGGACGACACGGAGGAGATTCATGATTCATTTGTCTATGGTGGCATTTTGAAGGAGAGCGAAACAAAAGATTTGCCACAGACGACTCCAGTGAAGCGACCCCGAGCTCGACCGATGTCGGAGCAGTTGCTAGGTAAAGTGCGGCCATGCGCAGTCTACGAAGATGATGAAGGTTCGTCACATGTTTGTCTTTGTTCTCTCTATCCCGCTGATATGTCCAAAATAGGTGTTCTGTCAATTCTTGATGCTGCCACTAATGATCTTGCTCAGCTTATCAATAATTTGGACCTCGAGGCGACGCCAAACACTCCGGACATATCTCTGTCACGACCGGTTTCAAAGGATTTCACCGACAAGTTCAATGGGAGTCCTGTCAGGAGGACTCAGTCCGTCACCACCCGCGTTGCTGGGGAACTTGGTTTACGACCCAGTACTGTCTCAATATCTTCCCTCCGTCCATATGCTCAATCCAGGGGCAAAGCAACGAAGACGTTGACCACACCTGTCTTCACATCTCCTGTGGATGATATCACTGTCATGACAAAGCCTAGTGAACTTGACCTAGGTCAACCAATTAAACCTTGGCCAGTTCTTTTCCAGCAGATTTCCCCGGTCAAAGAACGTCACGATGTGAAGAGGGGCGACAATGAGAAAGTGCCTCAAAGTGACTTACCTTCGAAGATTGGTACATGGAAGAGAGATCACAGGCGCACGATGACGCCCGGACCTGAACCTGAGTCGGCCCCTGTTTTCCATCCACTACGGCCTCCCAAAGTTCGTGTGTCCCACACATCCGATGCAACTGATGCCAAATCCACCTTTGGAGCTTCCATTCCTTCTGTTTTCACTCTTCCAACAGAGGCCTCCAGGATCGATGGTCTTGGGCATTCATTTTCTCCCTCTTCGTCGCTGAGCCGAAAGGCTAACGCTTTTTGTGGGGAGCGGTGCTCCCTATTTCCTGTTCCCGCAGATGGCCTACTTTCGTCACATGATCGTGCTACTTCTATGGAGAAACGAAGGAGGATGCCTGCTACCCTTGGAGGTTCAGATGTATCCTGCTACGCTGTTCCTGAATTTAACGCATCAGATCCTGACTCTGATATCCCGGACGAGCTTCAAGACATATTGAAGGCTAATATCAATGACGGCTCTGACGACGATACTCTTGATCTCAATAAGCGTTTAATTCAAGATGAGGATAACAGCGCTGATGTCGAGTACCCACGTTCCATTCCGCCTCCTCTTGACTTTCCCGATCTTCCTTCTGAGGTTCTCAGCCCTCCTATTTTCGACGCGTCCCTCGGCAATGATACTGGTACTCTTGAAGATGTTGATGAAGGGGAACATGCTGATGTGGATTTGGATCTCGACGTGGATACGAAACAATCATTTGACTTCACCGGAGAATTGCGAAGACTGAACGAGTCCGGTGCTTCAGACCGTCACAGCTTTTTTGAGCAACTTGAGTGTGCTTTCAAAACGCCGGCGATGCTTGATTTGAGGTGTGATTTGGGGGGACTTGTTCAGGTAGAGGTACCGCCCGTTCCACATCTTCCTCAGGGTTTCAATGTTTGCAAGAATATTTCGCCCAAGAATTCTTCTGACAATTCTCGATCAATTGGGGATGAGTTGACAGATGGTGTAGCTGTGGCAGAGGAGCATACCGGGCAGAGTGGAGGCGAGACAGATGGATCAAAAGCCTTCGATATTTACAAGGTTTCTAGAATAGTCAATTCCGAAGACCCATCGACATTCGGCATCCAGTCAACTCAATCAGATACATCTGATTCTAATGTCAAGAGATTCGCTCCCAGCGATGTCCAAGGGCTACCTCTGGTCAACGGCTTTGACTCAAGCCTCGAGGTTGACTCAGCAAATGTGACTGGTCGTATTATTGTCAGTACAGACCCTACTGAAGACATGGGACCGTCTCGTCCCTCCAATCAGTCTGCTGAAGTGCGTCCGATGAAGGGAGAGCTCAACAAGTTTTTCAAATTCGGAGGAGCAGTTCGTCAAAATATCCTTGAGCCATCACACTGTTCCAGCACACCTCTGACACTCTCTGACATCATTCCCCGTTTTGACCATGTTGGTCCACTTTCGGAATCATCCACTTCCTCCCAACGAGTGTTTGGTGATGATTCCCTTGGTAAATCAACTCTGGCTAAGGAACCAGATCTACCTCGACAACGCCCAAGAGTTGCTTCAGATGCCAACCGCAAGTTATTTCAAGCTCAAAAAACATTCTATCGTCACTCTCACGCATCTATCTCCAGCTTTGACGGACTTGACTCATTCGAAGAAGTCCGCCGAGGGTTTGAGTTCAACTCTCAGCGTCCTGGCTTCTATCCTCCTCCGGCTGCCGGCAATATCCGAGCTGATTGTCGCGTTCGGGACTCCGTCATGAGCATTGCGTCCGTCTCTTCTTATGGTCGGGTCATTAATCCCGGTATTCCAGACCCATTTGACTTTGGTTTGCCAAGTTTGCAGGAGTGTCCCTCATCAGAAGATCTATCGACATCATTTTCCATTGACGATACCTTTTCATTCCTCAAACATCCGTCTAGATCGCGAAAGAGAGTTGACAGCGATGCTTCTAGTTTTTATTTCCATGTTCCAAATTCTCGTCCTCGTGATCGACACCGCGAATCCACTTTCTCTGTTGCATCCCTAGCACCTCCAGTGAGCCTCTTGAAAAGGAGCTTTGCAGTACACCGCGACTCAGATGGAAACACTGGTTCCCGCTTGATGCGAGGCCAGTATAAGTGCTTTAACGCATCTACAGAATCTGTTACGAGTGACTTGTCTGCGATGCGGCTTGGACGACCTGGGCTCGGCGATAAGATGTTCGACACGACAGATCGGGCCCTGCCTCCCTCCTCAACCTTGTCAACGCGTAGTCCTTACGAATTTTCACTGTCGCCAATACCTGGTCAATCAACATTGGACTCGATTTTGGATGGTGATCGAAGAATCTCACTTGAAGTTCCAGACTCCATTTTCGATAAAAGTGGTCAGCGCATTTCTGTGATTTCTGAAAAATCAGTATTTGGACGCGATGATGATGATGCTTGTATACAACCTGGTGATTTGCCCTTGTACCAGTTCCGACCGTTGTCGTTCTCGAGCGAGGTCAGTGCCCACAGCCCCGTGAAAGACGATGACACGATGATTTCAGTGAGTTTTTCTTGTGTATGAATGATTCTGGTTGTCAAGATTGTTAGGTGCTTGGTGGCGGTCACATTCGCCGACGATCAATGGATTCAATTATGTCGGGCTCGCCTTGTGCACGTGTCGAAAAGCGCAAGTATGCTACTCTCCGGGATATCAAAGGAGCAGCTGTTGATCAATATGCATCCCCGAAGAACACTGGGACCACTGAGAAATCTAAGAAAACTCTTCTCTCTCCTTTCCAAGTGGGCTCCCTCTCTCTGGCTCAGCACCATCCGAAAGAAGATCGTAGCTCAGAGGAAAGCTGTTTTGTAGGTCGCGGTGAAGATAAGCCCACGCTGTGTAAGTGAGACTCACCCGGAACTATGATATACGATCTAATTGCGCTCCAGTCCGTCCTGCACCAGTGTTCACACGTCCGTCTCTGGCCCCCCGACTTCGCTCAAATACTCTCATGAGTTTTGGTGATGACACACCACCTCTCTCAGCTTGCGACGGTACTTCAATATCGGGCAGTTCTTTGTCCAGCCTTGATTTATACGATGTTGATCATATGCTTGGTCACTCCGTTCATTCTACCTCCACTCAGCAACATGTTTGTTCTCGAACTCGCGGACATAATCGTCGTCGTTACTCCCACATTCGTTCCTCGCGGACCGGCTCAGTCTATGAGACCATTCAAGAGGAATTTGCGAGTGCCCAAAGCTCCCCAGCACAATCTGTTGTTCAGGAGAAAAGTACGAGTATACAACGGGCGGTTGGCGCAACAGCCCTCGATGATTCCATGCCACTCTGGGATGATGAAAGGGGTGTCACCGCATTGAGAAGGTACTATGCTCTTCAGGATGAAGCACAGAGTACGGTGATGGAGAGTCAGCGAGTTTGGCTGGATACGCCATTTTCGATTTTTGCTGTTCAGTGTCAGTTCCGTTTCCGTGCTCTCTGGTTACTTGCTGATTTTTCGTCGTCAGCTTTCAATCCTCCGCATCACCTTGAGGGGATGAAGGCCTTGCTTGAGGAGTCTCTTCTGAATTATGGTCCTCTCCCGTCTGAGCTTCGCCCTCGCCGGATGCGCTCTCGTAAAGATTCGCGACCTTCTCCGTATCCTCAACTTCGATCTGTCAAATACGTTGCATCTCCGGAGACCATATCATCAGCTACCAATCTTGAGAACACGAGATGCTCAACTGCAGCCAAAATCCAAGCAAATGACTCGAGCCCCCTTCGTCCCTCCAACCTTCCGGCTTCACGTGTATCAAATACAAATCGCATGATTTCCCCCATTAAATATAGGAGTGGCTCGAGCAGGGCCAGGGTGGGCTCAAATGCGAGAAGGATCACTTTGGGTTTGACCCAGAGAAATGGAGTGAAGGAGTCTACGGACACGTTTGGAGTGCTTGGAAAGTTGAGCACAAGCACTACTACGAGATCAATAGACCAAAAAGAAAACCTTGCTGGAATGGGTAGCATCCTATCGTGAGTTGAATGTTCGTACAACTCTGTTGTTCTGCTCACCTACGGGTTTATTTAGACATGAAAACTCACTCAGGTTCCATCGCCCGAGACCGAAAGGTCGTCCCACAAACCATAAACCTGCACAGCGTCCTATCAAGACTTAAGCTGAGCTTATGATCGTAAATACTCGTGTGATTTCTCGTTCCGTTCTAAGGGACATTTTGTTATGCCACATTTCTTGTTCTAATATTCATGCCTCTCTTCTCTGACACTCTTGCAACGACATAGTTTCCATCAATAGACTCTCGGGGGCATTGGATCCCTTGTATTTTTTTTGCAACTGACCATTCACGATCTTGATGATTTTCCTCCTCGTGTTTCTTTTGCGTCTCTCTTCCTGTTGGGTTTTTGATTTTTTGCAATTAGCTAATGTCATTTCATGAATTGTTGTGTTCATAGATCATACCAATCCTCATATTGACTTTGCATAGTTCGATCCTCAATTGTCGTCTGATGAGCTGTGTATTTGATAAGGAGCTTGGTCTTTCAGAGGACATAAAATCCCTCAGATACAAGTTTCTTGACATCTACACGAGATACGGATGGTTGATGTTGCATAGTGTCACGTAACATCATTAGTGAAGTAATGGAAGGGATGTATTGTTCTGAAACTTTCAAATCCGCTATTCGAGTCAAAAGGTCCATCGGGAACCATACGCTAACTGGACTATGCTTGGCTGCCATTCAACTTTTGCTCGAATATTGTCTCAGAATTGCAGGAGACAAGCCTGCGCGATGCTGAGAAAGAAAAACGGCGCGATACACGACACCGGTGAAGGTCTGTCTACCCTTTCAAAACGAATCGTAATCATAATCTACCTCAGCTCTGTATGATCCATCTACGTTCTATTCTGATCGTGAATTACATTTTCGCGCTGAATTAAGCGTGTCCTGAACGCGAATTTGAGGTAGAGAAAAGCGAGGCTTGTTGGACAGTGGATGCTGTTTCTCGTCGAAATTTCTTACGACATGATCTACCTACATGTCGGTTAAGCTGCAGGACAATTGAGGTGTCTCAATATGTTTTCCTTCACCGCATACGCTCTTTTGTGCAACAGCTAGTTCAATGGATCAGAAATCAGTCATATGTTGTTGTCAGAATGCAAATTGATCATTCTATAGTGTACTCTTGATGTTCATAAAGTCAGCGCGTCATGTTTTATATGATGGAGTGAATCAACAAGATGAATTGAATCACTTTTAATGATACAGGGAAGCCAGATAATTTGGATACAACTACTGGTCCGTAGGAGCAAGGTCATCGAACTCGGGGCAGAGATCTTTCCAATCCTGAGGAGTAATCTGGGACGCTGGGCCCTCAACGTTGTCCTCTGGCGCCTCAGCAAAGACGACCGCAAGACCAGCCTCGAGATGCCAATCGATATGACTGAGAGAGAAAAGACGAGTTAATGCCACAATTGATATCTGGGAGTCAAGAACGCACCAATGCAAGAACCAAGCACCCGGATTATCGGTGACTGAAAGGCTTTCAGTATCAGCGAGACGTACAGAACTTTGGGCACTTACAGAATCGGAATGTGGTGTTGCCACCATTGATAGGATACACGTCGCGACGAAGAGGACTGCCGGTTGGTGAGAAACACCTTCAGATATGAAAACACGGTTGATTACTGACTTCTTGAAATTGAAGACGTCATCATTAGCTGGTAAAACGACATCGAAGGTATGGCCATGTACTGTGAAGGTAGTGAGAAAAGCACATGTAGTAGATTATATTGCAACGTACAGTGGAATGGATGAGCACCAGTTCCAGGAATATTGACTTCGATCAAGGCATTCTTGGGGACGACAAAGATTTGCTCTGAGGGAAGGAGATCTTGTGGTGTCTTGGCACCACTCAAGATTTGGAGAAGGACGGGGACAGTAGGTGAGATGTAGGAGATACCATTAATGTCAAAGAATGGTGGGTTGGGCTATGCAATGTTCAGGATAAGAAGAAGGAAAAGCGACAGTTATCTTCACCTGAGCGATATTGAGCGTGATATGGACATCAGGGGGACCGTCCCCAAGCTGGTGGATGTAATCAGGGCCAATGCTGATGAGGAAAACTCTGAATCACATGCCTTCCCAGGGCCAACCTGCGCGATGGGCTGAAGGATGGCTTGGTCAAAAATTAATTATACAAAAATATTAGTCATGCTTACGTGCATCTGCTGGTCGAGCAGTTTAGCCCCTCCGGGATTAGTTGTGGTAGGTTCAACATTGCGGGCGCCTCGGTATCGGAGGATAGCAAGTGAGAGACTCGTGTTTACTGGAATTTCTTTCAGAAAGTGTAGATATCTATTTCGGAAAAAATGTCTCACAATTTGGATTGTTAGCTGCGCTACCGCCAGTCGGAGGTGCTCGGATCCAGTAGTTGTTTACTGGCTGGTTGGCGTTGAGAATCGCAGAGACCCGTTGAGCAGCATAGATATCTATGTTCTGAACTTCGACTGGATCATGTTCAATGCCATCGGCCTCCATGAATGTGATGTTGTGGTTGTCGATAGAGAAGGTGAAAAATGGCCTGCAAGACAAGGCAAAGACACGGAGCCTGTAACGCTTGCCTTTTTCAACGTTGACCACGGCAAATGGAACTAAAAAAATTTTAGGGGATTCCACTGTCAGATAGATGGTTTGGAAGATTTGTTGGAAGGCATGCCTACCGAGAGGGCCACCATTGAATCTACCCTTTCCGTTGATCAAACCGGAGTCCTGTACCCTGCCACCGATAGAATGAACACATTGAAAAACAAACTAGCATTCCGAGGACTCACGGGACGATGCCAGTCGAGAAAAATACATTGTTGCCATCTGGCGCCAGGATATGATACCATTCCCCCAGGGTGATAACAGTATCCTCGTTGTCAACATCATACAAATGTTTCAATGGGTCATTTGGATCTGATCAAAAATCGTATTAGGCACTTAATCAAAACAGTTATCTGGACGTGCCATAGATTACAATGGCGCCACGCAGGCCATCACAGTACTGAGTCGAGAGATGAGAATGGTACCAGAAACTAGGGAAAGTCAGCTCTATGGTACGTCAAGTCCGAAAAGGCTTGAGTACTGACTTTCCGGTTTGTTGGGCAACACTGAAATCGTAGACGAAGGTGGTATTCGGTGGGATGGGACATTGGTTTACGAAAGAAGGGCCATCCATATCAGATGTCCTTGCTTGAAAGAGCCCGTGCCAATGCTAAAAAAAAATATCAACACACGAGAACAGAATCATAGATTTTTTGTGTACAATAGAAACACTACGCCTCATACGAGGGTCGGTCAACTTATTATGGGTGTTAATAACGAGACGATCGCCCTTGTTAACTGTGATCAGAGGGGCAGGATATTGATCATTAATGAGAACAGCACTATAAGATAGCTGTTTAGTTGAATATTCATAAGGTAGTTGATATCTCTCACTCTCGTTCAAGGCCATCTGGAGCGACCCTGCCATTGACGACGTTGAAATCGAAGGTGCGAGTCGCAGCGAAGGCGCAGGGAAGGCCAGCAAAAAGCACCGCAAACGCTGAGGTGAGCCTCATTGTCGTGGTTCAAAGGTTAACGGCAAACTGAGCAGGAGCCTTTTATGCTTGCATGATGGGAAGAAAAAAAGGCCAAAACATACGAGCGTGGCGACGACATAAGTGTGTTCGGTATGAAGTCTGAGAAGTTTTTGCCGAGCCTGATTGGTGAATCCAACCCAAGGACCAGTCTGATGCCAGTATTTGAAAATATGTCTCATATCATCCGGATATATTTTCCACGATATGTGTTATTCAGAGGATTGTGATGATACCTGGGCATCTGCTGCCGAATATACGCTCTTTAGTGGACCCGCCT
>Ga0153946_1000974_pt1 | contig 12500 bp, 8 predicted proteins | sample TSNJ030MetaG_FD_104751 | JGI IMG/M metagenome (GOLD analysis project Ga0153946, IMG submission 104751) | Attine ant fungus gardens microbial communities from New Jersey, USA - TSNJ030 MetaG | ecosystem: Host-associated > Fungi > Mycelium > Unclassified | place: USA: New Jersey, Wharton State... | reverse complement strand
TATTATATCCTCCAGCACCAAAGCATTCCTGCCATTGCCAAGCTCAAGGGAAATCAGTCGCTGACCTCGGAGGATGTGCGGTCATTAGAGAATATCCTTTGGAATGAGCTTGGAACAAAAGAGCAGTATGACGCGCAGTATGGCAAAACGCCACTGGGTGAGCTGGTGCGTTCTATTGTAGGACTTGATCAAAAAGCGGCCAACGAGGCATTCTCCAATTTCCTGAATGACGCGGAGCTGGACAGCCGCCAAATGCACTTTGTTCGGCAAATTGTGAATTATATCGTGAAAAACGGCATGATGAAAGATTTGTCGGTGTTGCAGGAAAGCCCATTCACGGATCAGGGCAGTATCAGCGAGTTATTTGATGATGTGGCGGTGTTCATGGATTTGCGGTCTGTGATTGAGGGGATTAACCAGAACGCTGTAGCGGCGTGAGTTCTCTAAAATTGCTACGGATAATACGCAGGAAGGTAGAGAGAAAGTTTCTGATGGAAAAATAGGCATTAAGCTAGATGCTGACAATATTGACCTCCGCGGTAAAGACTATGGGGCACTTACCTAAAGGAACACCCAATAGAAACGAGGTATTAACCACAGAGTAAATGAAGAAGGGAGCTATTGCGCGATATAGATTGAGATATCACGCGAGATGTTGAAATGGCAAATAAAGAAGTTAATAGTTTGGTCTTTCCTTTGAAAACCTTATTTGCAGATAAATTTGATGTTGATTTCTATCAGAGGGAATATGTTTGGCAAAAAAAGCAATTAGAAGACCTTATCAATGATCTATCAACAGAGTTTTTGAGAAATTGGAAAGAAAACGATTTACCTGAAAATGTTCGCTCATACGATCCTTATTATATGGGCGAAGTTGTTTTATCTGTTAAAAACGAAGGACGAAATGCGATTATTGATGGGCAGCAACGTATAACGACATTTACACTATTAATGATTTATCTCAATCGCCATTATAATAATGTGCCCCGATTCCCAAAATCGGAAATAGATCAATTGATTTATAGTGATGATTTCGGAACAAAACGCTTCAATTTAGAAATTGACGAGAGAAAAGATTGTATGCTCGCCCTGTATGAGTATGGCGATTATGCTTTACAAGGCAATGACCCAATATCAGTTCATAATCTTGTGTCAAGGTATAATGATATTTCCGAATGTTGGAACGAGAAAATCAATGAGATAAATATTGTTCACTTTACATATTGGATAAAAGAAAAAGTTATGTTCTCAAAAGTATGGACAAATAGTGATGAATTTGCTTATATCATTTTCGAGACAATGAATGACAGGGGCCTTTCTCTTACACAGGTTGAAATGCTTAGAAGTTACCTGCTTGCAAATATTGATGATGCACAACGAGATAAAGCCATGGCTGATTTTGATGATGTTATTCGACTATTAGTCAACATAAAACTTCAATCAAAATCGAAAGCAGAATTTGAATTTTTCAAAATTTACTTTAGAGGACACTATGCTGAAGATTTGTCCCAGAGTAAAAACTCGACTTCTGATTTTACAAAAATAGGTAATGAATTTCATAGATGGGTTAGTGATAACAATATCAAACTAAATCTCTTATTCTCTGATGATTATAGGGCTTTTTTGAAAAGAATTGTATACTTCGCAAAAGTATATAAAAAGATAAATGATAAAATTCGCAGCAGAGACACTAATGAATATCTATATTTGATTGTAAATGCTGATTATGGCTTTACGTTGCAGCCCGCGTTAATCCTATCCGCGATAGATTATAACGATGATGACAACGCAATTGATAACAAAATTAAAGTTGTATCCAAGTATTTAGCCAAAGTATTAACATGGCGTGTCTGGAATCATTACGTTATATCTCAAAGCTCTCTGGAATCGACGATATATGAATTATGCAAAAAACTTCGTGGAAAATCAGTTGAAGAAATCGAGACTATACTGTATAATGAGCCAGTCGAACTACCTGAATTGAATAACGCGCCCATACTAAACCAACAGAATAAAAACAAAATTCGGGTTATGTTGGCACTTATTACAGAGATCGTAGCTAGCAAGTCGGGAGAACCCGATTATGTTCTCAATAAAAAAGATATTGAGATTGAGCATATACTATCAAATCATTATGAAGAGTATCAAGATGAGTTTGCGGATGAGTCGGAATTTTTAACTGTGCGAAATGGTATTGGAGATTTACTTGTACTTCCAAAGAGTTTCAATGCCTCTTATGGAGATGATCCATATGACAAAAAAGTAGTGCATTATTTAGAGCAAAATATCTTAGCGCAGTCATTGAACCAACAAAAATATGAACGAAATCCCGGGTTTTTAAGATTCTTACAAGAAAGCGGTCTGGCGTTCAGAAGTTACGATGCTTTTAATCGTTCGTCCATAACAGAGCGAGCAGATTTATATAAAAGTATATTGGCATGGAATTGGGAGTAGGTATTTCCCCGGCAACGATTTGGCAACAAAAAATCGGATAGCCCTTGTGATATGGATAATAAGAACAATCAGAATACCACAAGTCATATTATCTAAACAAAACTGTTTAGATTGCGCTCTGAGGGAGCGAGTGGGAATAACGGAGCAAGGCCCCGGAAACCGCATAACTAAGCGGTTTCCGAGGCCTTATTTTCATTTGCTGGGACGATTTTGGGACGGTTTTTGTAATTCATCCAGTTTGTCGGCTATCTCGGCGTGCTTGTTCGGGTACAGGTGGCCATGGGTTTCGAGGGTCGTTTGTATGTTCTCGTGGCCCAGGCGTTCCGCTATCAACTTGATATGGAAACCCATTGAGTGACGTTCTGTTTGGTGTCATCAAAATCGCTTGGCCAGTGCTGGTCTTTGTCATTGGCCTCATTGTCCTGATGCGGCGATTCTTCAAGCTCCTGGCTCAGTTCGTGGAGCGGTATTTGGTGATGTGCCCCACAGTAAACTACATAGTTTAAGCCGTGTTTCGGAGTCCTGTTGCTCATTTCGCTTCCTTTTCTAACGCTTCCCATAGTCCGGTGAGATATGCGGCTCCGAGAGCCCGGTCATACAAGCCGTAACCCGGGCGGCCTGTCTCCTCCCAAATCATCCGTCCGTGATCAGGCCGGATGTAGCCGTCAAAACCCGCTTTATACAGGACCTTCAGGATGCTATACATGTCCAGGCTTCCACATGTTGTGGGATGGGGAGATTCCTGGAAGCTCCACTCCCCTGTCCTCTTAATATTGCGGGCGTGGACAAAATGAATCCTGTCGGCATAGTCCTGCGCTATCTGGGCAATATCATTATTTGGGCTGGCTCCCAGGGAGCCAAGGCATAGGGTTATGCCGTTAACTGTTGATGGGCAAATCTCCTTCATTCTGGCATAGCTCTCCCCACCAGTGATAATCCGCGGCAAACCGAAGACGCTCCAAGGCGGGTCATCCGGATGGATGGCCATATTAACCCCAGCCTCTTCAGCCGCAGGAATAATTCGTTCCAAAAAGTAGGCAAAGTTTTTCCAGAGGGCCTCTTCGTCTATCCCCTCATATCCGGCCAATAGGTTCCACAGTTCTGCCTTGGCGTAGCTCTCGTCCCAGCCAGGCAGACTTAATTCACCGGCCGCCGGGTCCATTGACAGAATCGCCTCATGATCATACGCCAAGGCCTTGGAGCCATCAGGCATAGGCCGAGCCAAATCACTGCGCAGCCAGTCGAACACGGGCATAAAGTTGTAGCAGATCACCTTAATTCCTATCCCGCCAAGACGGCGAATATTTTCGCAATAATTGTTAATCAGCCTGTCCCGGGTGGACTTTCCCTGCTTGATATCCTCATGGACAGGAACGCTCTCCACCACCGCAAATTCCAAGCCGTGAGCGACGGCGGCGTCTCTGACCGCCTGAATGCTCTCGATCGGCCACACCTCACCGACAGGCACATTGTATACCGCCGATACTATCCCGCTCATCATCGGAATCTGCCGGATATGCGCCAAGGAAACCGGATCATCGCTTCCATACCAGCGGAATGTCATTTTCAAACTCATCACCTCTGTCGATAATTATAGCATTTGAAGCAGTTTTAGAAAAGTGAGGGAGTATATTTCTGACTGTGCACCAGGGTTGTCCACTTTCACCCTGATCACTTACTTTTTCACGGTATTTCATGACAGGACCGGTCACCACATCTTCATCTTTCGCGCGTGGAGGCAGTGACAGCGCCAACTTATGGACCCATCAAAATTGCATCCGGGCCCGGCTCCACCATTTTAGCCAGGCTTGGATGCAACCCATGAAGAATCGGACAATCCCACTTTTCTCCCTATCAGTCGGCATTTTATCACTGCTAACACTCAATCAACCTCGATATATTTTATCCTGTTCTTTTTGTAAGCCCTAGACTGTCATACTATTGGGATCACCCTAATCAAAAAATTTAGCTTTATTAAATTGGCTGGTCAAAATATTAATCGCTCTCTTTTCAATTCTGGATACATAAGAACGTGATATGCCCAATATTTCCGCCACTTCACGTTGTGTAAGGGATGTCTTTCCATTTAAGCCATACCTTAATTCAATGATTAAATGTTCCCGCTCATCCAAATGTTTGTCGATTAACTCATGGAGTTTTTCGGATTTGATCTTTAATTCTATGTTATCAGCTATACTTTCGTCGTCAGCGACAATATCCATCAATGTTAGCGTGTTCCCCTCTTTGTCCGTATCAATGGAGTCATTTATATACATGTCCTGGCTGGATTTCTTTTGATTGCGGAAATACATCAATATCTCGTTTGCTATTTTCTCCCAGCGGAACGTCGAAGTTGCCGTTCAGACCTGAATTTCCATTGTTGTTTTGTGCAAACCGCCCATCATTTTCAGGTGGTGTAATGGAAGATCCATCACCTCCGTTGTTATCATTTGAGCCAAAAAAGTAAATGTGTACATTTTCCCCATCCCATACAATTTTTTCAACAAATGTGCGGACAGCGGACCTTCTTTGCTCAATCGTCATATCATCAAACGTACTCTTAAAATTGACCAGCAGATTACGTGTCAAGTCAAAATCCATTTCGTCAAGATACCTTTTAGAATTTAACGCAATAAATTCATCTATTCTACTCTGAATGCTCTTCTTTTTTTGATCGCGCTTATCAATTTCTTGTATTATGTATTCCTCAGCAATAGTACCAGCTGATTTGCTAAGTGATGTTACTAGGTTCACTATTTCATTTTCTATTTCCTTTATCTCCCGCTGTAACTGCTGCAGATTCCGATCGAATTCTATGCGCTTGTTTTCCAATGCCCTTTGGCCTTTTTCCAACACTTTCATAAATTGTGAATTATCTACCGATATCTTTTTTATCTCTTCAATAGCGGCTTTATCCAATACATTACCGTTTATATTCTTGATTTTACATGAATGTGAACGGCTTCTCTCTTTTAAATTACACATATAAGTATAAATCTGTTCGCCGTCATGAGTAAACCTATTCGCCAATTTCGGACGCATATATTCTCCACAGCCGCCACATATTAATAAACCGGATAATAAAGCCTTATGACTGCGGGGCTTTCTATACGTCTTAGATTTATTCGTTTCCAAGAGTTTTTGAATTCTGATCCATGTGAACCCTGATATAAATCCCTCATGTTTTCCGACTGATACAATCCATTCATCCATTGGCCGTATTCTATTCGCTCTCCCCGATTTCTGTTCAGTTCGGTTGTAGCACATAATACCATTTACACCATTAAAGTCTGATTCATCGGAGAACAGATCAACATCACTATCAATTAAATATTGGTATGCATCTTGATCTGCTATCATATATACTGGATTGATCAAAATATTTTTGATGGTAAAGCGAGTAAACATCTTGCCATTTTTCGTGGTATATCCATTTTGAATTAAATATGCTTCCGTCTTTGTGAGCGAATGCGTTTCAATAAATTTTTCAAAGATCAACTGTATGATTTGCGCTTCCGCTGGAATTGCTTTTAGCTTACAAGCTTTTCTAACCTTCCCATCAATGGTGACCCTTTGAATACTTTCGGATTCATAGCCCGTTGGTGTAACCCCACCAAGCCACCTCCCAGTCTTTGCAAGCTCATGCATATTATCCCTTATTCTCTCAGCGATTGTTTCTCGCTCCAATTGTGAGAATACAGAAGCAATATACATCATTGCCCTTCCCATCGGAGACGATGTGTCAAACTGCTCCTTGATTGATATGAAATTAATGCCCATATGATTGAGCTCTTCAATAAGCTGAGCAAAGTCACCAATATTACGGCTAATCCGGTCAAGCCTGTAACAAATGATGCAGGAGATACGGCCGGTTCTTGCTTCTTTCATCATCTCTATAAAGTTTGGACGATTTAACGTCGCCCCTGATATACCTTCATCCTCATAAATAAGAGCTGTGTTTGCTTCATCAATTCCATTATGTGCTTCTATGTATTGGCGGCATAATTCAATTTGATTTCCTATACTTTCACCTTTGCCAGTAAATTTTGATTTTCGGGAATAGATCGCAAACTTCTTCTCCATACCTGCCACTACCACCTCTCTATCCCAATATTATGTTAGTAATTATAATATAAATGCAGCGTTCAGCCATTTCATTCATTGCGGTTCTTCCTCTCCCAATAGATTCTCCATCTCCCGAGTCATACGCCTCCACTCCTCCCGCAGCTGTGCGTGGAGCGCCGGCCCCGGTTACTGAGTGTATAGTATTTGCGCGGGCGGCCCTTTATTCTATTCAATGACAAAAAAGGAGCCCGAAATTAGGTGAAGTGAAAAAAAGATAGTAGACACGAAAAAGGCGTGCCTACTATCTTTTTTTCACATTAGGGGATGTCCTTTTCTATATATTTATACGAATCGGTTGGTATTGTTAATACCGCTCGATCTGCCGGGACAGTTATCCGGCGAACTCGTGCGCGGTACGTGAGATGATTTCGTCCTGCATCTTGGCGTCCAGATTATTGAAGTATTCGCAGTAGCCCGCTACGCGTACGATCAGATTTTGATGCTTCTCCGGCTCCTTCTTTGCGGCCTCAAGCGTCTTGGCGTCTATAAAGTTAAATTGCAGCTGCACGCCGTTGTTCTGAAGGTACGCCTTAATCAAGGCCTTAAGATTTTGCAACCCCTTCTCACCGCGGAGCGACGCAGGGTTGAGCTTGACGTTGAGCGCATACGCGCCGGTTACGTTGCTGTTATCCAAGCTAATAGCCGATTTTAACAGGCGCGTAGGGCCGGAGACGTCCTTGCCCTGGCTTGGCCCCATGGCGTCCGACACCGGAGCGCCTCTAAGCCTGCCGTTAGGCGTCGCGCCCACCACCTCGCCTACAGTAATATGCCCTATGAAGCTGAACAGCGACACGCATGTATAGCCAAATATCCCCTGCTTGTTCACATCGTGCACCGTATCGCAAAAGCATTGGAATATCTCTTGGGCAATGGCGTCCACCTCTGGATTGTCGTTGCCGTAGCAAGGGGTATTGTTGGAGAGCATGGCGCGTTCGTTTTCGTACCCTTCAAAGTTGGCATCCAGCATATCCTCAAGCTGCCTGAGCGTCAGCTTCTTCTCATCATAGACAAACTTCTTTATGGCGGCAAGAGAATCGGCGGCAGTGCCAAGGCCGATCGCCTTAACCGGCTTCATGGGGCCAAACTTGCAGCCGCCCTTGTACATGTCTATGCCTTTTTCGATGCACCCTTCCATCACAAGCGTACCAAACGGATCACACCAGTTCGAGAACAACTCCCGATCCTGCCGATCACACTTTTCCTTGGTATCCCGTAAGCTAAAGCGCATCTGATCCTTATAGGCCTCAAGAAATTTTTCAAAAGTGTCAAGCGTATCAATATCCACAAGTAGTTTGCTGTCGTCGACCGGCGCCATATAAGTGTATGCCTTGGAATCCCCCATTGTACCGCCGCTGAGCGTTCTGTTGACCATACCGGCAAAGTCTGTTTGGTTAACGCCCAACCAGATGGGTGTCCTGCCCATGATCATATTTTCCACGCAACCCATGTTGTAATAATCGCGCGCGTCCTCAAGTGGATAGCCCAGGTTGACCAGATTGGGGATATATACCTCGTCGTTGACCACCATCGGATTGCCGATGCCCATCTTGACGGTCTCGGCCACCAAGTCGTACATCCATTCGGGGGAGTCCTTGCAAAAGCGCACTGTGAGGTTGGGATATGGCTGCTTGAGCGCCTGTGCCGTGAGCAGGCATAAGCGGGTTATATCGTTGGAAACTTCTTTGCCCTGCGGCGTCTGCCCGCCCACGATCAAGGATACGACGGTGCGCATCTTGGGCTCGTTAATCTTGCAGAACAGGTTGCCAATATATAGCAACGCCTCGTCCTCGGTGATGCGCCCAGCTGCAAGGTCCGCTTTATAGAACGGGTACATATACTGGTCAAAGCGGGCATAGGAGCAACAGGAGCCATCGGGACATTGCAGATTGCCTATCAGATACATTAGCCATACCAATTGCAAGGCTTGCCTAAATGTCTCTGGCTTATCGTACGAAACTTTTTCGGTGGTCTCAGCCATTTCGACAAGTTCTTGCCGGCGCTGCGGCGACACGCCAGGCGCTGCGGCCGCATCCCTTGCAACCTTAGCATAGCGCTTGAAGAAGGCGATCACGGCGTCTATGGTAATCCGCTCAGCCTCGTAGAACTCTGCCTTGTCCGGTGCGCATTTGGCCTGATATTCGAGCACTTCATCCCGCATACCGCCCAAGCCTAAGCGAACGATTTTAGGGGGATTCAAGTCGTTATGGTTGGTAGCCTGCCAAGGCAGCTCGGCAACCGTTCGGCCATCCTCGCCAAAGTCGAATGAGAAATACTTCTCCAGCTCACGGGCCACTTCCAGCCTGGTTACGCCTTTGGGCTTGAACTCCTCGGACAGTTCGGCAATAATGCGCTGCAAGTGGTCGAATTGGATGTTGCCGGTTTCGTGCATTCGGCTGTAGATAAGCCCGCGGCCTGTGTCGGCCCCCTTGCCGGTTATGGGCTTGTCATCCAAATATTTTTGCACCAACCGGCGTGCTTCTTCCTTCCGTACCTGGTAGTCCGGCATCTCCACCCTGGGATAGCAGCCCTGCAACGTGCCCAGGAGCACCTCATCATCCCTGATTTTCAGGTCATATTGCTCCATCAGCGCCTTAAAGCCAAGCGCCCGCCGCATCAAAACCGACTTTTCCCGATTCGCGCGCAACACCGGGCCTACGATGTCGAAGAACGTGGTCCTATAAACCCCATTGTGCTGATCATATTCGATCTGATCGTATAACCTCTTTAGCCGTGCATCCATTGTGCCCACCTCCGTGTCACAGTCTATTTTATAATCGAACCGATTTTACACACCGCGTGCCGTGATTTGGCATTGCAGCCTAGAGCAGTTTTAGAAAACAAAGGGGAATATTTCATTGCGTTATCACCTTTGAATCTACCGCTGCCCTTTTGTCGTTTTCATGCTTTTTCTAAAACCGCTTTGGTATCCAGGTCTCTACAAAATCATCTCCTTAATTACATCCTTTATTGGAATATACTGCGTGGCATTAACCCTTTATATTAAATGCTCTACAAAATCCACCTTGCCATCAAGAAAGTCAAAAGCGAGTTGCACTGCGCCGTCTGCGGCATCACCTGTTGGAAAGATTACTTTACTGTTGGGATACCGTCTGATAAATTCATCCTTATAGTAAGTATAATACAATTCATTTTTTACAAAAACACTTCCCCATACGCCTGACAGAAATGCTCCGTCCTGCGTGAAGCCCAGTTTTTTGATACAGGTTTCCGCTACGTCAATCAATTCGCAAACGCCTTTTTTCTGGATATTTATCGCGGCAAGATCACCTTCCTTAGCGGCTTCACATACCAGTACCGCCAGTTGAGAATCAATGGGACGCCGTCTCAGAGCAATTGCACAATCTATCAGCTTATTTACGTTCAAACCATTGAAATAATCGTTAATCTTTTCAATTAGAGGCGAAGTGCCGACACTTCCATCTAAATATTTTGAAGCATAGTTTAGCGCGCGGAGAGCAATCCACTGGCTGGAGCCTTCATTGCCGAAGATGATTGAAGGATATCCGCCCGCCCGGGCAGTTTCGCCCTTTTCATTGCGCCCAACAATTATTGAACCCGTACCTGAAATTGCTTGAATCCCTACCCCTTTGGTTGTGCTGTAAAGCGCCACATTGCCGTCGTTCATACAAAAAATTGGGCAGTTAAACAACAGCGCATTATAAAACCCATACGCGATCATTTTGTCTTTGGGTGAGTCAATACCCGCCGCACCTACAACAATGCAGGCGCAGTCTTCTTTTTTTCCATTGAAGGAGGAGATTAAATCCGTCACTTGCTTCGCTATCCTCCGGCCCGCCTCAGTTACGCCGATCAACAAGTGGTTTGTGGTTTTTCCGATAGATGATGCAAGCAGGTTTCCATTACTATCTTTCGCCTTAAGCAGGCATTTTGTCGAACCGCCATCAACCCCAATAACATACCGCATTTTCATTAACGCCTTTCGTTAGTTGCATTTACGGATATTTTCGTACCCATATTATCAAAGATATTCTTAACGCCCGGATGACGTGTTCTTGCCAGATCTTCCGTTAACCTGGCTGAAATCAATTGCCCGAATAAGATGTTTGTGAACGCAGATGAATAACTGGGTTCTGTAGAGGGCAGTATTAATACTTTATCTCCTTTTACACTGGGGTCATGGGTAACGATATAACAATTCCGGGTAATATTTCCTATAATGTCCGCTGTCTTGAGCATCCTGCCTTTATCCTCATCGCATGAAAGAGACAAAAACAATGCAAGTTCTTCATCTGCACAACACACCGGTCCATGAAGAAATTCCTCATACTCATACCCGATGGCGGGATAACAGAGGGTCTCCAGTACTTTAAGCGCGCTCTCCTCCGCCACCTTTGCAGCAGTCCCTTTTCCGACAAAAATAAATTTTCGTGCTTTCCTTAAATTCTCCAGGTTTAAATCATAAAAATCTTGACAGGCTTTAAAATACTTCTCGCCATTATCAATTGTCTCATTATAACTGGCCATAGCCTTGTCATAATCAGCCTCTTCGATTGTGCCGCATATAAGTCCTGCTTCCAGCGCCATCAGATAAAGGGTAAGTATTGTAGATGTGTATCCTCTTGTCCGCGGCCCTACTGATTCATTATCAGCAGCAAGATGCACCGAAAGATCACCCATATTTCCAACAGGAGTATCTTTAGGGTCAGTCAGCGTAACCACAGACGCACCGGTTTCATTGATTTTATTGATTGCATTGATCGTATTAGTGGAACGGCCACTTTGGGAAACGACAATCACTAACGGTTTTTTCCCATATAATTTCCCCATAGCGCTGGGTACAACCGGTGTTACTTCTACATCTAAGGTTTTCTCCATGAACGGGGCCGCAACGGTACAGGCATTGTAGCTGGTTCCACTTCCCAGCAAATAAATGCGGTCAGGCATGGTCGTTATGTAAAAATCAACAAATTCCTTCAAAATATCCTGCTTATTGACAAGTATATTTTTCATGCAATTAAATTGACTCAAATAGCAATCATGCATCGTCTCTTTCATTTAAATCCTCCATTTTATTTCATTGGATTTTATTTTTTATGGGAATAGTATAGCATTAATCCAGATTAATTCTAGTATGATCTTTTTTCAACCAGAGCAGTTTTAGAAATGATCGGAAATAAATGAATGAGGGAAGCGGCTCCTTAGTAGCGCGCAGTCAGAGGGGGGCATTCCCTTTCCTTTCTAAAACTGCTTTATTGGCTTTGAGTCAATGTCCCGCTGCAAACAGCAGGGAAATTTATTTGCGCACTCCATGATTTCACATACTTCATAAAAACTTATGGTCCTTTAAACGAATCTGACCCCTATATAATTTTCATGTACTTTCTCCACAAAAGGGCTGTTTCCGTGCGCAGAGCCTCCCGCGACTCAATATTTTATGGATTTACAACATTCACTGGCGCGCCTTCCATATAGGCCCGGAGGTTATCCACCGCGATATCCATCAGGCGCTGCCGGCTTTCCTTCGAGGCCCACGAGATATGGGGCGTAATCAGGCAGTTTTTAGCCTTCAGCAAGGGGTTATCCCCCGCGATAGGCTCGGAGGAAGCAACATCCAGCCCGGCGGCATAGACTTTACCGCTGTTTAGCGCATCGGCCAGATCCTGCTCCACGATCAGCGGGCCCCGGGAATTGTTGAGCAGGATTACACCGTCCTTCATCCGGGCAATGCTGTCCCGGTTAATGATGCCCTGCGTAGAGGGAAACAGGGGGCAGTGAAGGCTGATCACGTCGGAACGGGAATAGAGCGCGTCTAAATCCAAATATTCAGCAATCTCCCTGCCCGAGTCGGTGACATGTTCGTCGTAGGCGATCACCTTCATGCCCAGAGCCTTAGCGATACGGCCCGTTGCCTGGCCAATCCGCCCAAAGCCAATGATGCC
>Ga0153946_1000973_pt1 | contig 12532 bp, 9 predicted proteins | sample TSNJ030MetaG_FD_104751 | JGI IMG/M metagenome (GOLD analysis project Ga0153946, IMG submission 104751) | Attine ant fungus gardens microbial communities from New Jersey, USA - TSNJ030 MetaG | ecosystem: Host-associated > Fungi > Mycelium > Unclassified | place: USA: New Jersey, Wharton State... | reverse complement strand
GCAAGAACTTAGCAAATGCCAATTATGAAAGAGTTTATCTATCGTTTAATAAATTATTATATTGGTTTGAAATGAAAGGCAATATAAATGAGAGTAGTCCAAAAACATTATCAGAGCTATTTATAAAATCATTAAGAATTTGATCTGAATTTATAATTTTTGATGGTAAAGACGTTTTACTAAGGTGAACAAGATTATTTCTAATGGTTGTTAATACTTTATCAAAATCCATTGGAATTATATCTGGAGTCAAAAATCCTTCATCATTTCTTGCTATATCTAACGCTGTACCTAAGCCTGTAATCTTCCTTTTGTCCGATTTGTTTTTAGAATAACTATATCCTTTATTGCTTAAAACATCACGCAATGTTGCCTCCATTGCAATAGTGAGTAATACTGAGGATACTGAATATAGTCTGTTTCGATATGCAATTACTGATCCATTAATATATTCAAACACATAATCTGGTACTACTTCGTCAAATGAATCATTATATAAATCTATACTCAGATTATATATGTCACTAACACCTAAAGAATTAACTGGGATATCCCATTCGGCACGCAAATATAGGTCTGGAGTAATTCTAAGCTTTAAATCATTATAAGTAGTTCGAAAATAAGCTATATCATACAAATCATTAATGTCAATACCTTTTAAACCACCAGAAACTTCTACAATCTTTAAAATCTCAATAAACAAATGAACAACTTGATCTTTCCCAAATCCATAAAGGACTCCCATTTCAAGATGCCTCTTTATTTCTTGATGTTTCTTTTCATAATCAAATTGAACTGATGGTGTTTCAAAAGGATTAGATAATAATGTTGTGCATTTTTTCATTGCATCAAAGATAATCCAATCATTTTTAGTTAGTTTATCTTTGAACTGATCATATGTATAAATCATATTATCTTTTGATAAGAGGGAAAAAGATTTCATGAATAATCCTCCTCGCTCCCTAAATCATTAATGACTTTATTGAAAGTTTCTTCTTTCTGAGACAATTTAGTTTTTAAATCATTAATGTCTGATAAAATAGATTTTACTTGCTTAATTAACTTTTGTTGAACATCTAAACTTGGTATCGGAATCAATAATTCTCTTACTTTGGTTACATTTAGAGAAGGAATAACTGATCCAGATACTATCATTTGCATTTTTCGTTGGACATATTTACTATTAAGAGCGATTTCAAGATATTCTGGATTAATTTTCTTTGGATCAGGTTTTACGACAATTGCATGTTGACTTACAAATCCTTCAAATTCTGATTTCACCATAGCAGAAGAACCTAAAAAGGTACTGATGGAATTTATCAAAATATCACCTGGATTAACATTAATTGATCTTTCATCAACATTGTCTTTTAATGTTTTATTAAATTGCATAGGATCAATAACAAATGACCTAATGGCACCGGGCCCTATTACCGGAACATCTCCATTCTCATCAAGTTTAATGTTCTTCCCTTTTACTATTTTTTTGCATACTTCTTTTAAAGAAATTAATGGATAATCTGTATTTGAAGTTGTCATATTATCAAAAATAACTTCTGGAATAATTGCATCTCTTAATTCATCAGCTCTAACTTTAAGCGTATTTTCATTGTTAGTAGATCTGGATAGTATTGATTCTAATAATGTTTTTATTGCAGGAATTTCTTTACAATCCAATATTTTTAGGTTGATTTTAAAATCTTTTAAAATACTTATTAAGACATCATAAGATCCAACTTGCTTTTTCTTTTCAATAACAATAATGCTTGACTTAACGTTAGAATAAGGAGAAAGCAAACCACTTGGTAAACTGATTATATGACTCAACGTAAAAGAATTTAAAATATATTCTCTAAGCTGCTTTTTTTGCCCTCCTCCAAACAAAAAATTTTCCGGTACCAATGCTGTTAAAATGCCGCCATCTTTCATATTCAATATAGATGATAATAATATTTGATCAGATAAATTAGACAACTTAATAGGTAAATCATAATTAATGTGACCTGTTTTCACGCCAAAAGGCAATGCCGTAATTATCCGATCTGGGTTTCTAAAATAATCTTTCATTATTAATGATTCATGCTCTGGTAAATAGTTTATATCTGATAAATCTTGATGTAACAATAATTTTGTTAATACTACAAATAATGCGCCGTCAATTGAATTGTATCTATAAATTGCATCAGAATTTTTTTTATTTATTGATAATACTGTTTGAATTTCTCCTAAATTCGCATGCGGATCATAAATAGTGCTATTATCAAAAACACTTGATATTCGGATCATTAGATCTGCTAACCATAATGGTATTTTATAGTTATGCATGTAATTATTTTTAGTAAATATTAAATCAAGAGCAAATAAAAAGTCATTGTTTTTTATATTTCTCCAGTTACACAAGCTTAATATTTTATAACACTCATCACGCGTAGATTTTTGTAGTTTTTCAAGCTCTGAATGCAAATTAATACTTAAAATTCGATTAATATTATTAATATTATCAGCTAAACAAACATGCGATATTATTATAAGTAATAATTCGTGAGATAAATTAATAGAGGCACCATCCCGTCGCAAAACGTTTTGACATGAAAGAATTGCCTCATCCATAGAAAAAATGTAGTTATCATTTTTATTAGTTGAAGTATTATTTATTGGTTCGATTATTTCTGGACGACCATCGTTATTTGTTTGAAACCAGATAAAGTCTAATCCGTTTGTAAAGATATAATATGGTGCATCAAGTTTAATCGAATACGTCTGCAACTGTCTTATAAAAGGACTGCTAATCAGACTATTTTTATTAACGTTATTGATTTCAGCACCATTCTTAATCTCGACAACTGCAAAAATATGATTATCAAGAATAATTGTAGCATCTACAATCATTCTTGTATTTTTATCTGTAATTTTAAAATCAAAAATTACATTTTTATCTTCAAAACCATATTGCTTTAGATATTCGAGAACACTACTATGCAAAAACTGCATCTCGTTCATACTATCACCTCAAATTCAAGTTATGTATACTGCTTTTATTTTTCAACACAGAGACTTATTGTTTTCGCCTTATATAACAAACAACAAAGCAATCAATAATACATTTTTATATAGCCATATGCCTTATCAAATAATTCTTGATCCTGTAACTTGTATTTTATATACAATAAATAACGTAATTCTTTACGAACAAGACGCTCACCAGCGGTAGTGGTTTGCCAATCGGGAAAACGAACCATACGAACAATTTCGTCGATGTCCTTAACAATTCTCTCCACAATAATTGGAGTGCTTTCATTTCGAGATTCGGCAAATAATTCGGTAAGGGCAGCTTTTGCTTCATCTTGTTCATTTGTTTCATCAGTTTCTTGTTCTGCTTGAATTGTATCTTTAGCCAATTCAAGCAAAGCTTTTAGGTAAGATATGCTATTCATCAACCCTTGCTCATGTTGTTCTTTTATACGTTCAAGCCTTTCACCTAAAGCTTCAAAAACAGGGTTGCCTTTGTGCTTGCGAAAACGAGCGATAAGCTTAATCTCGATTACTTTTGCCTTTTTATTTGTGTTGAGTGTTTTTAATAATCCTTCCAGAACATCTGCATCCAAAATTAATGTTTCCAAATCATCATCCACGGAATCAAGTGTGATATTTTCGTGTACAAGTTCAATAGTTTTTGCTCCCAATGCATGCCAAAGCAATTTGCCACGGCCGCTTGGAGGCTTAATTGATTCGTATACTTGTGATAACCACTTATAATCTATCATGTGCTCAGATAAACATGGATGTGGTGAAATAGCTTCCCAAGCCTTTGTCAACACAGAATAATCAGCTGCGAATTTATCCCTAACTTCATTATTCGGAAGACATTCTTGTGCAGCAATAAGCCCTTCATACCCACCAATTGTTCTATCGACATTGGGGAAATAGGCCAAACATTTTTCAATCCATTTTGGGATTTGGGAAACGACTTCACTAATATTGGTGATCGCATTTTGAACGGATTTATCATCATAATTTAATGCATTCGCAACATCGTCAAAAATTCCGAGGTAGTCAACTATTAAGCCATGCGTTTTACCTTTATAAACACGGTTTGTACGACAAATCGCTTGTAACAAACTATGATCTTTCATTGGCTTGTCCAAATACATAGCTTGCAAGATTGGAGCGTCAAAACCAGTTAAAAGTTTGGATGTAACAATAAGAAATTTTAGCGGATCGGATGGATCACGGAAGCGGTCAAGTAGACGCTCTTCTTCATCTTTACTTAACTTCCACTTGGTATGAATATCAGCTTTTCCACCTGCTGTGTGCATTACAATAGCACTTGCATCTGGCCCAAGAAGCCTGTCCAATTCCTCTTTATAAAGTACACAACATTCTCTGTCATATGTAACAATCTGTGCTTTAAAACCATTAGGTTCTACTTTTTCTTTGAAATGGTCTACAATATGCTGACACACTGCCTGAACACGAACAGGTGCTTTAATTAATATAGCCAAGGTTGCAGCTTTTCTGACAATATCGTCTTTATCCTCTTCATCAAACTGATCGGTCATACGGAAAAACTCTTCGTTAATAGCATCTTTGTTAATATGCAATTTAACATCTACTGCTTCAAAATGCAATGGTAAAGTAGCATTATCCCGAATGGAATCCTCAAATGAATAACGGCTAAGATATCCCTGTTCATCACATTCTGCACCAAATGCCCAGAATGTATTTCTGTCAGCTTTATTAATTGGTGTTCCGGTTAAACCAAACAAAAAGGCATTCGGAAGGGCGGTCCTCATTTTTCTACCAAGGTCACCTTCTTGTGTGCGGTGAGCTTCATCAACCATAAGAATTATATTAGAGCGGTCGTTTAACAAGCCATCGGCTTCAGCAAACTTATGTATAGTAGTTATAATGATTTTCCGTGTATCATCTTTTAAAAGTTGCATTAGCTTATCCCTGGAATTAGTGCCTATTAAGTTTGGGATATCCGATGCATTGAAAGTTGCAGTAATTTGTGTGTCCAAGTCAATGCGGTCAACCACAATCATGACTGTTGGGTTTTTAAGCTTATCCATAAGCCTCATTTTTTGTGCAGCAAAAACCATCAATAAAGATTTTCCGGAGCCCTGAAAATGCCAGATGAGGCCTTTCTTAGTTTTCCCCTCAACAACACGCTGTACAAGTAAATTAGCGGCTTCATGTTGTTGGTAACGGCAAATAATTTTGATGCGGCGGTGTTTTTTATCAGTAGCAAATATGGTAAAGCTTTTGAGAATATCTAATACTATCTCCGGCTTAATCATTTCACTAATAGAACGCTTAACATCAACAAGATTACCTTCATGTTTATTGCCCGGTGCATGCCAAGGCCCCCACATGTCAATCGGCATACGAACGGAGCCATATCGATAACATTTTCCTTCGGTAGAGAAATTAAAAACATTTGAGACAAACATCTGTGGAATTGTTTTTTCATACCCATTACTAATATCATCAGCACCATCCACCCAAGACACAGCAGGCCGTACAGGTGTTTTTGCTTCTCCGATAACAACGGGGAACCCGTTAATAAGAAAAACTACATCCAACCGTTTTCCAGCATCTACTTTTGGGAAAATCCATTGATTTGTAATAACAAATTCGTTATTCTCAATATTATCAAAATCAAATACACGAACAGTAGTATGCTCTCCATTCGCACCGAATTGCATGGTATGCTCACCGCGAAACCATGAAGTCATTAATTCATTAGCGTGAACAAGACCATCACCAACAACCGATAATATAATACTTCTAAGTTGATAAATAACTTCATCAGCTCTCTCGGGTTGAGCCTTTATTTCAGGGTTTAATCGTATCAGTGCGGCACTAACTTGTGATTCAACCATTACATCACTGTAATGTCGTCCAAGCTCATCTGCCGAAATAAATGTCCATTGTGGAGAAAGCGTTTCAAGTATCATTTTTTCAACAGTGTTGCATTCATCAAACATTAGTTAGCACCTCTCATCTATAATGGATTTTTGTAATAGAACCGCTTTTTGCTTTAGTATCTTGCATTCATCGATTGTATTTTGTATTTGGTCTAACTTAAACAATAGCTCTTTTTGGCATTCTATATCTATTAACGGTATCCTAAAATTAAGAATATCTATTGATTTAAGATTTTTAATATTAGTACCTTCTGTAAGCTTGGATAAGTAATTTCGAAAAAACAAAGTGTTTAGTAAATAAAAAAGATATTTAGCAATAATATGTTTAGATGTGCACCTAATAACTGCCATAAACCCGCCAAAAAACATATCTAAATTACTATCTATATAAGCGGTCTTACCAAGGTGAAGCGGACTGCCGCTGGCAGCACAAATCAAGATATCGTCTTTGAGCAATTTTTTTCTTTCATCAAAATTACCAGTAATGTATTTTAAATCATCAAATATTACCTTTTTCGAATTTATATCAATATTATTTGCTCTGAGAACGATATTGGATGTGGGATAGGCACTTTCAGCTTTCCCCGAATAAGTAAGTCCTCTTATGTACAAAGAGTGTTCACCTATTTTTGTTGTTTCACTTTCTGATTCTGCTATTTTGTTAACTTCTAATTCTAATAATTGATTGCAACATTCAATTAGATTACTGTATTTTGTAATAATATCTTCTGCTGCCCACAACAGTTCCGCAATGCGTTTTTGCTCGTCAATGGGTGGAAGTAAAAATGCCTGATCTTTTAAATCTTTCCAATTTACTGTAGGTGAAAGCGAGCCAACTGATAAGTCGATAGCGCGGTTCATAAACAAATCTGATTTAATAAAAAATGGCAGAAATTCTTTTAACATCACATTTTTTTTAGGACGTAAAACCATACCGTGCGCAGAAAATATACCATCAAATGGCGAAATGCCCACTTTTCGTTGGTATGCACGACGTTTGCCAAACAATACATCGTCTTTTTTTATAACAATTTTTTCGCCAGTTACATCACTGCTAAATCCATACACATCAACCTTGAAGGAATCAGATGATAAGTGCTCAAGGCCAACATATGGAACATTATTACATTCAGATGGTTTTGCTTTTAAAGTTATATTTTCAACAATATCACAAAATTTATTTTCTTTCCATTCGCTTTTATCAATCAAGTATGAACACCTCCTTTACCGAAATTACCATCAGGATATAAGCCTTGCTTTTTCATCCATGTCAGACCTTTATACCATCGTTCTTTGTCAATTTTCAATTTGTTATCGTGCCAATTTGTCAAAACCTCGTTGACAATATAAGTATCATCAGGCGTGGTTCCAATTGCTAAAGCGTCAGCCCACGCCGAATAAAGAGTGGCGATAATTTCACACTCTTGTGTTTTCCATTCTTTCATTAAATCAAGAATGGTTTGAATTTGCATCTTTTCAACGCTAAAATAGTACTCAAATGCATCTTTGTGTTCACCGCATTTTTCCATTGGCAGATACTTGGTGCCTTGTTTATCTACCTTTTTTATATTAAACCATTTGTAGTTTATTAAGTTGCTTTTAATTGAGCGCATACCTTTGGGATCATACGGCCCTGCTGCTTGACGCAAATAATGTTGGTCAATCTTTTTACCAAGTCCGAAATGAGCATCGCAAAGATATAAAAGCTTTTCTAATTTCACCGAACCAAAGCGCGCACTTTGATAATTTTGTGAAATAATTTCCGCAGCCAACAATGCCCTCAGATACGCTGGCTGTACACTTTCGGTAGCTTCTTTTTTTTCAGATGATGCCATATCATCCGTATCTATTGATAATCCACCTTTAGGATCATCTGGAGGTATGTCATCCAACATTTTAAGAAGTTTATGCATGCTATCATGTAATTCATCACTGCTTTGAAGCCATACATTCAAGCTGTCATCTAATTGCAATTTGCTTTGTACATAGTCAATTGATTCGTCGCTACGAACATATAAAGGAATGCTTAGCGAGCCATGATTAACTAATATATCGTCTGTGGACGCAACATAAGAAAATCCTTTTTCAGAAATAAACGAGTGATATACATCTGCAATTTTATTTATATGGGATGATTCCAAAAAGCTTTGTGAACGTTCTCTGGAAACCTCATCTATTGCATTTATAAACAACACTTTGCTCTTACGATTATTCGGCTTATTCATCCGACAGATGACAATACAAGCCTCCATTGGACTATTATAGAAAAGATTCTTGCCGAGCCCCAATACACATTCCACTGCATCCATTTCAACCAATTTTTTGCGCATTTCAGATTCTTCATTGCGGAATAAAATACCATGAGGGAAAAGGATCGCACAGCGACCATTATCTTTGTCTAAACTTTTTATAATGTGTTGAAAAAAAGCATAATCAGCGCGGCTTTGTGGCGGAGTTCCTAAAAAATTCCTACCAAAAGGATCTGTCGAAAACGCGTCCCGATTCCATTGCTTTATAGAATATGGAGGATTCGCAAGTGCAATATTGAACTGCATTAGTTCACCATTAGCATCTAAAAAAGCTGGATTCAACAATGTGTCTCCTTGCACAATTTTAAAATCCTCAACACCGTGCAGAAAAATATTCATTCGCCCAATTGCGGAAGTAAGATGATTAAGTTCTTGCCCATATAATTTAACATTTCGCCATTCTTGCCCTTTGTTTTTCAAATGAGTAATTGCAGAAAGAAGCATACCGGCAGAACCACAGGTAGGATCATAGATAGATTCCTCAGGCTGCGGGTCAAGCATCTCAGTCATTAAATGAACCACAGTACGATTAGTATAAAATTCTTGTGCAGTATGCCCGGAATCATCAGCAAACTTCTTTATTAAATACTCATATCCAATGCCAAGTTCGTCCTCCGGACAATTTTCTATAGAAAGAGTATGAGAACTAAAATGTTCAATAAGCTCTTTTAAAAGTTGATCTGGCAACCGATTTTTATTTGTCCAAGGAGCGTCACCGAATACGCCATGAAGCTTTTCTTGATTTTCACGTTCAATAGAGCGAAAAGCGTTTTGTAAAGCTTTTCCTATATCAGATGTCTTTTCGCGAACCGTTTTCCAATGTGCCTCTTTTAACACCTTAAACCGATGGTTGTCCGAATTTTCGGCATAATCTATATTGCCATCTGATTCTTGTAATGCTACCTCAAGCTCTTCATCATATACATCACAAATACGCTTATAAAAGAGAAGTGGAAATATGTATTGCTTATAATCTCCGGCATCAATATGGCCTCTTAAAAGAGTTGCAGAGCCCCAGAGATAAGATTCAAGCTCTTGTTGACTCATACAATTATCCATTGAGCAACCCCTCCCTTATTAACAGTTCTTTTAGACGGTTTTCTGCTATATATGCTTCTTGTAAACTCTGTTTTAAATTCACAATAGATTCTGAAAGGGTAATGCTTTCTTTTTCTACAAGTGGTCCAACATATCTTGGAATATTAAGATTAAAGTCGTTTTCCTTAATTTTATCCAGTGGAACTAATCGACAATAGCCTGCAACATCTTTATATTCTGTAGCTAACTCATATATTTGTTCAACTTGTTCTATTAACAGTTCATTTTGAGCGCGACCTTTTTTATAAATAGATGACGCATCAACAAATAGGACTTTGCCTTTATGTTCTTCAGGTTTGTTCATACGCAAAATAAGGATACAGGCTGACAAACCTGTGCCATAAAAAAGATTGGGCCCCAATCCAATAACTGTATCCAATAAGTCGGTTTCAAGAAGCGCTTGTCTAATTTTTCCTTCTTTTGCAGACCTGAAAAGAACGCCTTGCGGTAAAACAACTGCAATACGACCCGTTTTGGATTTCATTGATTTAATCATTTGCTCAATCCACGCAAAATCACCTGATGATGGGGGCGGCACTCCTAAAAAGTTCCGTCCATATTGATCATTATCCCATATCTCATCCCCCCAATTTTCCAAGGAAAACGGAGGATTTGAAATAACGCAATCAAAGGTTCTTAATTTATCATTTGAAATAAATGCAGGATTTCTTAATGTATCTCCACGCATAATGAAGAAATCATCAGCTCCATGTAAATACAAATTCATTCTTGCTATTGCCGATGTTGTAAGATTTTTTTCTTGCCCAAATATTTTACCTAAACAAGCATTTTCATCACTTTGATCCTGTATATGATGCCGAGACTCTATTAACATTCCGCCCGTGCCGCAGGCAGGATCATACACAGTTTCGCCGGGTTTTGGATCAAGAATACGAACAAGTAGCGAGACTACTGGACGAGGGGTGTAAAATTCACCAGCTTTTTTGTTTGTTATATCAGCAAATTTTTTGATGAGGTATTCATAAGCGTGTCCTAAAACATCAACTGCGCAATGCGCATCATCAAGATTGATCGATGAAAAGTGTTCTATCAAATTCTTTAATCTTTCATCTGACAGTCTTTCTTTATTTGACCACTTAGCATCATCAAAATCACTAAAAATCGTAAAAAGGTTTCTTGGATTTGCCTTTTCAATATTGCGAAATGCAGTTTGAATAGCATGTCCAATATTTTCTGTTTTAGCTCTGATATCATCCCAATGGCTTCCTTCTGGTATTTGAAAACGATGAAATTCTGGAAAAAGCGCATATTGAATATCGCCATTAGCTATTTCTAAAGCATCATTTAATTCGCGAGTATATTCATCACAAAGTCGCTTATAAAAAAGTAGTGGGAATATATAGGTTTTATATTCTTCAGGATAAATTGGCCCCCGAAGAATATTGCATCCTTGATAAATATAATTATATAATTTTTGAGTATCTTCGTTATTTGTAAAACTGCCTTTTTGCATTATTTCAATCCTCCAGTAACCTTAAAAGGCTATTACTTTCCTTAGCACTTAATCGCCTTGAAATCGAACATCCACCACATCAACAATATCTCCAATATTACACTCTAAAACTTTACAAATACGAGTAAGAATTTCAAGTGATACATATTCGTTTTTATTCAGCTTGGTTAACGTTGCAGGGGATAATCCCACTAACTTGCGAAGATGTGGTTTTGTGATGCCTTTTTCTATCAGCATGATCCATAACTTTTTATAATCTACTGGCATTTATTGCACCTCATTAAATCAAGTTTCAACTATAAGGAATTTCCGAATAGTTGGCTTGTGTTTGGACTACTCGAAATATTCGATTAATTGGATTTGTATTAAACTATCCGGTGTTACGGGATAGTAATTTCCATTTTGAACTATTTCCGTCTCTGAAAAAGTTTAAATACGATTATTAGTATAACCTAATCCACGACAAATTACAACAGATTTTCGTGTGTTCACAAGAGATATATCGCAATTTCTGTGACATATGGTAGATTTTTACTCAATAGTAAGGAGAGATGCCAGTTTGTAAATCGAGACGCAATTTTTGTAAACGATAACCAAATATTTGTAAACGAAAAGCTGTTTTTGTATTCGAAAAGCCAGTTTTGTAAATGAAAAGCCACATTTGTAGCCCAAATGCAGTTTGCTTTTTCGGTTTTTCTGATGTATCATACTAAATATAGGCATGCTAATGGGAGGTCGACTCCCTCTCGATTTTTTTGTAATCGGAGAATCCACCCCTCTTTTTGAATGGGATTGGATAGTTGGTGGCACTGCTTGATATTTTATTTTTTGAGAAGGTTTGGTTTTATCATGATGTCACTGGCTGCTACCAGTGCACATCCAAGTTTCTCTAAAACTTCTTCTCCATGGTAAAAGCTGAACGTTTCGTATGGGCTACGGTTGTTCAGCTTTTTCCTTTTGTAGGAATTGATATGATTCATCATCAGAGTAATATCACTCTGCGTCAGATCGTTCATGCTGCTTCCTTTGGGTAGTATCCTTCGGATCAATTCATGATTCACTTCAATTGCTCTCTTTTGGTAAGGACTTCCTGCATCGCAGTAAAATATCTGCGTCCTACGGCAAGGAACGGATTCCCTGTTTTCGATTGCTTTTGGATTGGAAAATTCACTTCCGTTATCCGTGCTATGGCGAATTCGCCATAGCACGGACTATGCCGAAAAAACCGTCTAGGCAATGGAATTATTCAGGCTAAAAAGATTTTTTCGGCATAGTTTATCAGTCCAGAGAATAAAGTGTCTTCATAACATCAGGGTTCTTCCACTCCTTGGAAACAGAAGCAGCCTGGCTATTTGCTTTTTCCATGGCCTTAAACATCATATCATATGTGGCGAATGCGTAAAAACCTGCAGTGGTGGACACGTTTTCATGACCAAGCACTTGTGCAATAATAGGCAGCGACACACCCTGTTTGTAGAGTTCCATGGCCCTGAAAGCATATGTGTTTGTGGCATGCCTTCCATGTAGCTTGTATAGTTATGCAGAAGCCTTTCCAAATATGAAATCTAATCACTGGATTGAGGCCCATGTCCATGCTCACAGATATTTTAGTGGTGTAACACGTATTCTTGTTCCAGACAATCTGAAGACTGGTGTGATCAAGAATACACGAACTGAACTGATCTTGAACCGTTCATATCATGAGATGGCTGAACACTATG
>Ga0153946_1000972_pt1 | contig 12532 bp, 9 predicted proteins | sample TSNJ030MetaG_FD_104751 | JGI IMG/M metagenome (GOLD analysis project Ga0153946, IMG submission 104751) | Attine ant fungus gardens microbial communities from New Jersey, USA - TSNJ030 MetaG | ecosystem: Host-associated > Fungi > Mycelium > Unclassified | place: USA: New Jersey, Wharton State... | reverse complement strand
CAAGGCGATAAAGCCGCGAAAAACAAACTCATCGAGCACAACCTCAGGCTGGTCGCCCATATCATTAAGCGGTATTATTCCAATATCAAGGATCAGGAGGATTTGATCTCCATTGGAACCATCGGCTTAATCAAGGCGGCGTCTACCTTTGATTACGATAAAGGCACCCGTTTCGCCACCTACGCCTCCCGTTGTATCGAAAATGAAATTCTCATGCACTTCCGCAACCTGCGCAAAAGCGCGCAGGATGTTTTTATCAGCGACCCCATCGACATCAACAAGGATGGCAACTCCCTCACATTGCAGGACATTATGGCGGACGACGACAATATATTCGACCACATCGATTTGCGCATGAAAAGCAAGCAAATGTACAAATACATAGAGAAGCACCTAAAAAGCCGCGAAAAGAAAATCCTCATCATGCGATATGGATTATTCTGTACAAAGCCTTTGACGCAGCGGGAGGTAGCGGAAGCTCTGCACATCTCCCGTTCTTACGTCAGCCGCATCGAAAAGAAGGCCATTGGCATCCTGCGCAAGCAATTTCAGCGGGAGGGCTTCTTTTGAGTATGCCAACGCTGTATTTGCGGCGGGGTATTATATATCCCTATTGACTTTATGCTATCATTTGCGGTATAATGTATATCGATACACAAAAGAATATATACCGCTGTAGTTAGGCCTTGTATACGCGCCGGGAGGATTCCCGGACGACCAGGCTGGTGGTCAGGATGTGCCGGCGCCCCTCATCCTTTTTTTCCATCATGTCGCCCAGCAGCAAAAAGGCTTGTTCACACATTTCCTGCACGGGAATGCGCACCGAGGTCAGCTCCGGCTCCACCATTCTGGCAAGGGTGGTGTCGTCGAAGCCGGTGACGCACAAATCCTCCGGAATCCGCACCCCCGCCTTGTGCAGCCGCTTCATTGCCCCCACCGCCAGCAGGTCGGTTTCGCTTATTAAGGCATCGGGCACGCGCCCCTTTTCCAGCAGCCTGCCGCTGGCCTCATAACCGCCCTCGTAGCCCACACGGCCCAGCAGCACGTCCTCCATGTCCACGCCGTGCCTTTGGAACACGCTCTTGGCGGCACTCAGCTTTTCCGCCGACGACGCCATATCCGGCGATTCACCAATATAGGCCGCCCGCTTCACCCCCATGGCCACCAGGTGCTCACACAGCTGGGTCATTCCACGGGACAGGTCGACACTCACCGAGTTGGGCAGATCGGCATTGTGGTGAAAGCGGATTTGCACTACGGGAATATCAAATTGATGCATGGGCAGCTCACCCCCCGGCTCCTCATCATAGTAGATGGCGCCGTCCACCCGCTTTGCGTTGAGCATGCGCAACGTCATCTCTTTTTCCTTGGCGGTACTGATTTTGTGCAGGGTGGGGAAAAACCCCCGTCCCACGCAAAGATTATGGATTGTCTCAAAAATATTGGAAAAAAACGGGTTGTCTATTTGCGGCACTACCACCGCGATGGTGTCGGTTTTGCCTGTCCGAAGACTCCTGGCCAGCGGGCTGGGCTCATAATTCAGCTGGGCGATGGCGCGCTGGATTTTTTCCACCGTGGCCGGGCGCATCTGCTCCGGGATGCGAAAATACTTGGACACGGCGGACACCGAAACCCCCGCCGCCTTGGCGACGTCCTTAATTACAGCCATAGCCTGCGTTCCTTTCTGCTCATCCCATCGGTCATTTTCTTTGTGTATCGATATTATAATCCATCCGCCCCAAAAACGCAACCGCCTGTCCGCGCTCCTTCACGTGACTTTCCCTTTATTCGCAAAGGGATCTGGACATAGAAAACAGGAAACAGGAGGAATTACGATGCTGCAACCAAAAATCGGCTTCATTCTCTATGGGACTCACAAGGACGGATTAAAAGACCCCATGGGCACCCTGTACATTGACGACGGGGTTATCCGGCGCTCGAAAAGCGCTTTGCAGGCGGGGGGGGTGGAGCTCTGCTGCCACGAAACCGTTGTCGCCACCAAGGAGGAGGCCAAGGCCGCCCTGCGGCACTACAAAAACGACGACTCCATCGACGGCATTATTCTCTTTTCCGCCACCTGGATCTGGGCGTCCCATTTGATCGGGGCGGTGCGGGAATACGCCCAGACGGGGAAGGGGATTCTGCTCTGGACCCACGACGGCTCCCAAGGCTGGCGGCCCGTGGGCGGCTTCGTCATGCACGGGGCCATGCTGGAGGTGGGCATCCCCCACACCTTTGTCTATGGCGGCGCGGACGACGTGGCGGAGGTAAGTACAATCCTGGATTTCTGCCGGGCGTGCTGTCTCAAAAACATGCTCAACCTCTCCACCATTGGCGCCTTTGGCGGGCGCGGCATGGGCCAGACCTGTGGATGCGCGGATCCCAGCCAGTGGATGAAGACCTTTGGAGTGGACATTGACAGCCGCGACACCACCGCGCTCATCCGCCACGCGCAGGAAATTCCGAAGGCCCGCATCGATGAGCTGGCGCCCCGGTTTGAAAAGCTCTTTGCCCGCCTGCCGGAAAATACCGAGAGCACCCAGCGGTCCATCCGGCTGTATTTGGCGCTGAAGGACATCGTGGCCCGGGAACGCTTTGATTTTTACACCATTCAGTCCTATCCGGGGCTGGCCGACGACTACGTGGCCTCCTGCTTTGCCCAAAGCATGATGCTGGAGGACGGGGTTCCCACCTCCACCTTGTCCGATTTCAACACCGCCATGACAGTGTATCTTCTGACAAAGCTCAGCGGTGATCGCGTCTACTACGGGGACCTGCAGCACTTTGACAAAACCACCCGGGAGATGAAGATCATCGGCGACGGCGCCGTGCCCCCCTCCCTGGCATATGGGGACAGCCGCGCCGAATTTGCCGGCCATGGCATTCCCACCGAAGGACAGGCGGGGGGCCTTTCGGTGAGCCTCGTCTGCAAGGAGGGGAAGGGCGTGCTGGCGAGACTGGGCCGGGTGGACGGCAAATTCACCATGGTGCTGGCGCGCTGCGACGTCTTTGTCCCCGACCAACAGGAGCTGGAAGCCCGCTGCATGGAATGCGGCATCCCCTTCTGGCCCCACGCCTTTGCCACCATGCATTGCGACATGGACGCGCTGCTGCAAAACTGGAACAACGAATACGGGGTTCTGGGATACGGAGAGCAGCTCTACGGCGCGCTGGCCGCCTTCTGCAAGCTCACCGGCATCGACCTCATCGCCCTGTAATACTGCTTCATGGTTGAAAAAGCGGTATGCCAACCCGGATGCGGGCGGCATATCGCTTTTTATACTACTGGCGCAACCCACCGGCCCGTCAGGGGCGCAGCTGGCGGTAAGCCCGGCCCGCCACCTCCCCGCCTCTGGCCCGCAGCAGCTCTTCCACCGTGACAAAGGCGTACCCCTCCGCCTTAAGGTCTTGGATAATCCGCTCCGCCGCCGCAACGGATGTTCCGTAAATATCGTGGAGCAGAACGATATCCCCGTCGGATACGGCACCGACCACGTTGCAGTACACGGTGTCCGCGTTGCGGTACTTCCAATCCTCCGGATCCACCGACCACAATATCACCGCGGCCCCGGCGCGCTCCAGCACCTGGTCATTGTACGCGCCATAAGGCGGGCGCATGGCGGTGGGCCGCGTGCCGGTGAGCGCTTCAATGGCGGTGGCGGTGGCGTCGATTTCCCGGCGCAGCTCCGCCGCGGACAGCTTGGTTAGGTTTTTGTGATTCATCGTGTGGCTACCGATTTGGTGCCCCGCCTCCGCTATCTGCAAAACCACCTGGGGGTGAGCCTTCACATTGCACCCCAACACAAAAAATGTTGCCTTGACGTCTTCTTTTTCCAGCATGTCCAAAAGCCGGGGGGTGAACGCCGCGCTGGGTCCGTCGTCAAAGGTGAGGGCAACCAGCTTTTTACCTTCAAGCGAAGGCGCCTCCGCCAGCTGCTCCGGCTGCTCTTCCGGCTGTTCCGGTTCTTCCGTCGGCTCTTCCGGCGGTTCTGTCTCTATTCCCCAGGCAATCAGCACATCCGGCTTCTCCGCGTCCACCTCTGCCGGGGCTTCCCCCGGCCCTTCCGGCTGCTCTGTCTCTATCCCCCAGGAAATCAGCACATCCCGGATCTCGGACACGGCGGCTTGCGCGGCCTGTTGTGACGGGCGAAAACCGACCTCCGCCGCCGAAATGCGCAACGGCTGGATAGCTATGTACCCGGCGGCTGTTCTGTTGGCCGCCGCCGGGGAATCGGTCAAAATTTCCGCCTTGTTCAAAGCAACCCCGCCGGCACCGATTCCTGTTGACAACGCCAGCAGGGAGAGAACCACCGCTGCCCAGCCCCGCCGTCTTTCCTTGGCTTTTAAAAGGAATTGTCTCATAACGCATTACTCCTTTGCGCTGGAATCCGGCCGCTGATTATGCGCTGCCACGCAATTGTCTTCTATGAAACTATAATAATTATACTATAAAAATATTTAGAATTATGTCTAATTCGCGTGAACGATTGGAAAACAACCGCGGAATATGGCAAGCTTCGCGTGATTTTGGCATTGTTTCTATTCAATCGACCAATGTTTACAGAAAACTAATGGATTTTCTTCCCAAAATGTGCTATTGTAATACGGTAAAAGGAGTAATCCCCGGAGTATGGTGAATCAACCTTAAAAAGTTGAATTACCATACCTTGGGAACCCGGAAACATGAAACAGTAGGAGGAATTATCTTGAAAAAATTTGCAGCAACCATGCTGGCCTTGAGCCTGGCGGTCGGAATAAGCGTATCCGCCTTTGCGGCGGACGGCGGCGCGATTGGCTTTGCGGGCGTATCCATCACAACCCCGGGCCCCGTCGGTGTGAACAACAATGCCTCCTTTACCACAACCATACCCTATCAGGCATTAAAGGTTCAGACAACTGCCAACAACCAAAAAAGCCGGGCAATTCTTGCCGATGAAGAGGCAAAAGCGCTGTATGCCGGAACCGATTCGTCGACAAAAACGGGATGGTATCACAACGTTACCTCCGGTGAGTACAATGTCACCGTTACCAAAATTACAGCCGACAAAACCGGGCTGGTGGTTACAATGAAAACGCCCACCGAAGAAGACCAGCAGACAAAAAATACATATGAGGTACTATTAAAATTCACCGCCAACGGCAGTACCGGAAACACGGTTAAACCAACCGCGCGCAACTGCACTGTTAAAATTACGGGCACCATCAGCGCAACTGTGGGCAGCGAAAATATAAGCGACGTGGCAGACAAGGGAGAGGGCGTGCCCATCGGCACCAACGGCGGCGTGTACACCACCGGAATGGGAACCAACATTACAAACGGCAAGCCCAATCAGCTTGGCAGCCTGGACATCCGCCCCGGCTCCACAATCAAGCTGTACCTGAAATCCAACGATTTTGACTGGGTGGATTCCAACGGCGCCCCGGCAAAAGTTGCAGAATACTCCAATATCACCGAGGCCAAGCTGCGCAAAGGAAAAATCACCTTGAAAAAATCCGTTTCCAAGGGCGCAAAGGCTATCGACACCATTGAATTTGATTCCGACAGCTTGGGCGTATACGCAAGCGTCAAATTTGTTGAATACTTTGAGGGCGCCGATGAGCAGGATGTGGACTTCAGCATCTATCTGGCAAAGAGTGGATCCAGGAGAGAAGACACCGAGGTGAACATCGCGGGCACCATGAAAAACGATGTGGTGCGTGTTGGCGCGGGCGACGACTATATTGATATTGAAAAGGGCGCTGTGATTGAGCCGGACGCCTATGTGGAGGACATCCGGATATATCTGGGCAACGGCGTGTATATCACCACCGATCTCCATAAAGGCAAAAAATATTATGGGGTGGCCCTAAGCAGGGTGGATGAAGCCGACGGCGCCCTGATGGACAAATATGAGACGATTGAAAATGTTTTGGTATTGAAGACCGTAAACCTGGGGGGCGCCGGCAAAATCGTCAGCTTTGACATGGACGGCAGCTACTACGTATACGGCGCCAACGGCAGTTATCTGGGGCTTTCCGGCGAGTCACTGGCTTACTCCGACAAATACTATTTTTCCACAAAGCAACTCACCATCTCTGCTTCCGATTTCAATTAAAGCAGATAAAAGGGCTGTTTCAAAATGCATATCCATGCATTTTGAAACAGCCCTTTGTTTTTGTCGCGGCTTTTGGGGTTGCGATTATTTCACCGCGGCCAGCAGCGCCTGCACCCTGTCTGTCCGTTCCCAGCTCACGCCCAAGTCCTCCCGGCCCATGTGCCCGTAGGCGGCCAGCCGGCGGTAGATGGGCCGGCGCAGGTCCAGCATGCGGATGATGGCGGTGGGGGTGAGGTCAAACACGGCTTCCACCGCGGCGTCCAGCTTTTCGTCGCCCACGGTTCCGGTGCCAAAGGTGTTGACGCTGATGGAAACCGGGCGCGCCACGCCGATGGCGTAGGCGAGCTGCACCTCGCACTGTTTTGCGAGACCCGCCGCGACAATGTTTTTCGCCACATACCGGGCGGCGTAGGCGGCGGACCGGTCCACCTTGGTGGGGTCCTTGCCGGAAAACGCGCCGCCGCCGTGGCGGCCATAGCCGCCGTAGGTGTCCACAATAAGCTTGCGCCCGGTGAGGCCGCTGTCCCCCTGGGGTCCGCCCACCACAAAGCGCCCGGTGGGATTGACAAAGTACTTCGTGCCGCTGAGGAGCTCCGGGGGAACGATGGGCTTTACCACATGCCTGATGAGCTCCGCGCGGATTTGCGCTGTCGCAACATCCTCGGCGTGCTGATTGGAGAGCACAATGGTGTCCACCCGCGCGGGGCGGCCATCCCGGTACTCCACCGTCACCTGGGTTTTTCCGTCGGGGCGCAGATAGGGCAGCGTGCCGTCCTTGCGCACCTCCGCCATGCGCTTTGCCAGCCGGTGGCTCAGCGAGATGGCCAGGGGCATCCGCTCCGGGGTTTCGTCGCAGGCAAAGCCAAACATCATACCCTGGTCCCCCGCGCCGTTTCCCTCGTCCTCCCGTTGGGCCTCCCTGCCCTCCAATGCCTTGTTCACGCCCATGGCGATATCCGGGGACTGCTCGTCGATGCTGGTGAGCACGGCGCAGCTGTCGCCGTCAAAGCCATAGGCCGTATCGTTGTAGCCGATATCCTTAATGACCTGCCGCGCAATTTTGGGGATGTCCACATAGCAGCTGGTGGAGATCTCCCCCATAATCAGCACCATACCGGTGGTTACGGCGGTTTCGCAGGCCACCCGGGCCATGGGGTCCTGGGCCAGTATGGTGTCCAGCACCGCATCGGAAATCTGGTCGCAAATTTTGTCGGGGTGACCCTCGGTCACCGATTCGGATGTAAATAAATAATTTGCCATTCATGTTTCCTCCATTTACCCCTGTCCGCTTCAAAAAAAGAAAAAACCCAGTTCATACCGAGTTTTTATCGTCTCCTCATCTCTCGGCTTTTCATCCGCAGGACTTGGCACCTTACGCCTTTGCGCAGGTTGCCGGACATCACAGGGCCTGTACCCTCCGTCACTCTTGATAAGGGGCTATTCAGTTTTAATTATTCTGTGCTATTTATCATACAACACTTTTTCCATGCAGTCAACCATTACACCATAACCAGGCTCTTAATTTTTGTGCATTTGCCGTTTTTTTCGTTGATCTCCAGCACCACGCCGCTTATCCGCACCTCTGCCGGGTCGGTTTCGAAACGGTTGGGCAGGCTGGTGCGCAGCTTCTCAATGGCGCAGCCCGCCTTGACCCCCAGCACTGAATTGAGACCGCCGCACATCCCTAAGTCGGTGATGTAGCCGGTGCCGCCGGGGAGTATGCGCGCGTCCGCCGTGGGCACATGGGTGTGGGTTCCCACCACCGCGGACACCCGCCCGTCCAGGTAGTACCCCAGGCACAGCTTTTCCGCCGTGGCCTCGGCGTGGAAATCCACCAGGATGTTGGGGGTTTTAATCTCCCCAAGCAGCTCGTCGATGCACTCAAAGGGGTTGCGGTGGCTCTGCATGTACACAATGCCCTGCAAATTGATAACGCACAGCTGCAGCCGGCAGTTGTCAAAAATATAATACCCCGCCCCCGGCGCCTTGGGGTGGTAGTTGGCGGGGCGGATGAGCCCCACCCTCTTTTCCAGCGTCTCGTAGATCTCCCGCCGCTTGAGCACGTGGTTCCCCGTGGTGATAACGTCCACGCCGCTGTCAAAAAGGTGCTTGGCGCTGCGGGGCAGAATCCCGTTGCCCTCGGCGGAATTCTCGCCGTTGGCCACCACGATATCCACCCGGTAGCGCTCCTTGAGCCTGCCCAGGTTTTCCCGCACATAGGTGCAGCCCGGCATGCCCACCACATCCCCCAATACCAATACAACCATGTTATTCACACTCCTTGGGAATTGTTACGAAATAAAATTTATTTCGCGACAATTCCTTAATCCGCTGTGCCGCCCAGGTTGCCCATATCCTCTATGAGCACCAAATCAACCTCCAGCGTCTGGTTCTGCATCACGCTGAGCTGCCGGTACAGCGTCAGTGTCACCGTGTCCCCCACCTTGTGCTTGTTGAGAACGGCGCGGATGTCGTCAAAGGTTTTGGTGGACTCCCCGTCGATGTGGGTGATGATATCGCCCTTGCGCAGCTCGTTGACGTCGCCCCGGGTGATCTCCAATATCTGCACGCCCATGGGGACGTTGTAGTTGTTGGCGACGATTTCGTTCACCGTCTCGCCGGAAATTCCCAGCATCACCCGGCCGGTGACCCGCCCGGTGCTGATGAGGTCGTTGATAATGGGCTCCGCGTCGTTGATGGGGATGGCAAAGCCGATGCCCTCGTACCCCACCTGTGCGATTTTGGAGGAGTTGATGCCGATGACCTGGCCGTATTCATTCACCAGCGGCCCGCCGGAATTGCCGGGGTTGATGGCCGCGTCGGTCTGGATATAGGTCATGGTGTAGCTGCTGGTGGCCACCTGACGGTTGACGGCGGACACAATGCCCTGTGTCACGCTGCCCGCCAGCTCCAGGCCCGCGGGGTTGCCAATAGCCAGCACCGTCTCCCCCACCTCCAACTCGTCTGAATTGCCGAACTGCGCCGACGTCAGGTTGTCGGCCTCAATTTTCAGCACCGCCAAATCGGTCTGGGCGTCGGCGCCCACAATTACGGCCTCGTAGCCGGTTTCCTCCTCGCCCTCGATGTATACAACCACGGTGTCGGCCTGCTCCACCACGTGGGCGTTGGTGATGATGTAGCCGGTGTCGCTCATAATGATACCGGAGCCCATGCCCGTGGGCTCCAGAAATTGGGCGTTCTGGTATTTCACAACCCCCACCACCGAGGGGGAAACGGTCTGGGCCACCTGGGGAATGGTCATTTTACCGCCCACGGGGATCGTGTCGTTTATCTCCGGCTTGCCTGTGATATTCAGCTGGAAATCGTCGTAAGCCACCGCCGGCGCCGACGTATCCCCCTCCGCCGCCGGATTCTGCTCGGCTTCCGCCAACGCGGCAGGCAGCTCGGCGTCGTTTAGGGAGGTGTAAATGCTGTAGCCCGAAATCCCCACCAGACCCACGACAACCACGCAGATCACACACACAACCACAACCACCAGGCCGCGGTTCCTTTTGCGCTTGCCCCCGCCCCGGCCGGAGCGCTCGTAATCCTCGTAGCGCCACTCGTATTTGCCGGCGCCTCGGCTTTCCGGCTGCTGCCAGCCGGTGTTGGCGCTGTACTGGTAGGGCGGCGTATAGCCGGCATACCCTCTTTGCTGGTAACCGGGGGGCGGATAATACCCGTTGGACCGGGGATCGTTTTGTCTCTGGAGCGGGACGTCCTGCGCGCGGCGCTGATCCTGCTGCGACCAGTACGCCCTTTCTCCGGACTGGTCCGGCTCCGCGTTGACACGGGGAGAGGACGGATTGTTTTCGGCGCGGCAGCCGCCGGAACCCGGATCCCTGTCAAAGTGTTCGCTCATGCGTGTTCCTCCATTGCTAATGGTTTTGGGATAAGAAAATTCAACTTAGGATTGATATAGTGAATCAACTTTAAAATCGAAAAAAGAAAGAGGAAAAGGTTGATTCCCATTCGGTAATTCAACTTCAAAATACTATTATTTTGAAGTTGAATTACTATATGTTGTGGGAATGATGAATTCAAATTCCGTATACCGGCCCTCCGCGCTCCGCACAACAATTTCGCCCTTGTGGTAATTGATAATGTTCTTGACGATATGCAAACCCAGCCCCACGCCATTTTTGTTGAGGCTGCGGGATTTGTCGGATTTATAGAACCGCTCGAAGATCTGCGGCACCTCGTTTTTTTCCAGCCCCTGGCCGCTGTTGCGAATGGTCACGCTGGTGCTTTTCTCGTCTATGCGGCTGAAAAATTCAATGGTTCCGCTCTCGTTGACAAACTTCACGGCGTTTTCCACCAGATTGTACACCACCTGATGCAACAGGTCCTTGTCGGCCACCACAGTGAGGGGCTCCATGTCCAGGCCCAGAATCTCCACATTTTTTTCCTCAATGATCTGCTCAAAGGTGATTACCGTCAGGCGCAGGGTCTCGGCCAAATCAAACTGCACCGGATTGATCCGCATCTCCCCGGCCTCGATGCGGGACATGTCCAGCATGGAGCGCACCAGCCTGGAAAGCCGCTTGACCTCGTTGCTCACCACCTGCAGGTACTGGTGCTGCTTTTCCGGCGGCACCGTGCCGTCCAGAATTCCGTCCACAAAGCCGCTGATGGTGGTCATGGGGGTCTTGAGCTCGTGGGACACATTGGCCACAAAGGAACGGCGCGTGCTCTCGGTGGTGGCCAGCGCGGAGGCCATGTTGTTAAACGCCATGGAGAGCTGGCCGATTTCGCCGTAATCCGACACCGTCACCCGCTTGGAAAAGTCCCCTTTGGAAAAACTGTGGATGGCGTAGAGCATATCCCGCAGGGGCTTGACAAGACGCGCCGTGATAAAATATATGAGGATAAAGGCTATCAGCAGTACAACAACCGCGCTGACCAGGAACATTTCAATCAAAGCAGACAGAAATTCCCCCAGCGCGTCGGCGGAGCTGCAGGCGAACAAAACGCCGATGACCCTATCCTCCGCCACAACGGGCACCCCCACGCTGTAGTGGGAGGTCTGGAAGACGCCGCCCAGCAGGCCGGTCTCCTCGTAAATGCCCTCGCCGAGGATTTGCTGGATTACCGCCGGGGACACCTGCACCTCCAGATTGTAGCCGCTTAAGTCCTCCTCGTCGGCAAAAAGCAGGCTTCCGTTGAGGTCCATGAGAAAAAACTGCGCGTCAACGGATCGCGACAGGATGGAATACGCCAGGGAAATCACCGATTTGTTGATGAGTCCGTCGCCGTTGCTGACATAATTGTTGGCAGTCACCGACGCCGCCTGCCGCGCGTTGCGCTCCAACAGGCTGTACTTGTCCCGCTCAAAATAGCGCGACGCAAATACAACCAGCACAACGCCCAATATGAGAATGCTGGAGATCACGCAGAAGGAACATACGGCAAAATACTTTTTTATCAAGCTGTTTTTTTTCATATGTACCCGTTTACCATTCCTGTCCCCATAATTTAAATTTTTATCGGGCGGGGTTAACCCCGCCCCTACAGTGAATTTATTCCTTGACCTCAAATTTGTAGCCCACACCCCACACTGTTTTCAGCATCCATTTGTCGCTGACGCCCTCCAGCTTTTCGCGCAGGCGCTTGATGTGCACATCCACCGTGCGGGAATCCCCGTAGTACTCAAACCCCCACACCTCGTCCAGCAGCTGGTCGCGGGTGTACACGCGGTTGGGGTTGTTGGCCAGGTGGAACAGCAGCTCCAGCTCCTTGGGGGGGGTGTCCACCACCCTGCCGTCCACCTTCAGCTCGTACTTGGTCATGTTCACCACCAGCTTCTCGTAGCTGACCTCCCGGATGTCCGAGACATCCGACGCCTTGCCGGTGCGGCGCAGCACCGCCTTGATGCGGGCCACAATCTCCTTGGAGTCAAAGGGCTTGACCACATAGTCGTCGGCCCCCAGCTCCAGCCCCAGCACCTTGTCAAAGGTCTCGCCCTTGGCGGTGATCATGATGATGGGGCAGTTGCTCTTTTTGCGGATCTCCCGGCAAACCTGCCAGCCGTCCAGCTTGGGCATCATAATATCCAGCAAAACCAAATCGGGATTTTCGGGGGCGAATATGTTGATGGCTTCCTCGCCGTCGTTGGCGATTACCACGCTGTAGCCTTCTTTTTCCAAATACAGGCGCAACAATTCCGCAATGTTTTCGTCGTCATCCGCCACAAGAATTTTGCCCATAGACATATTGTTCCCTCCACATAAACTCATTTTGTTATTGTACACCTTGCCCGGCGCCGATATGCAAACGCTAATACTGAACACTGATTAAAAAGTGATAATAAATTGCGAGGATATTTTTCGGCCAGCTAGGAAGACGACGCAGGCGGGCTGACGCCCGGCAAGGAGGATGACAACGCTGGGCGGAAAATAGACCGCAAGTTATGTCGCTTTTTAGTCAGTGGTTAGTAT
>Ga0153946_1000971_pt1 | contig 12544 bp, 17 predicted proteins | sample TSNJ030MetaG_FD_104751 | JGI IMG/M metagenome (GOLD analysis project Ga0153946, IMG submission 104751) | Attine ant fungus gardens microbial communities from New Jersey, USA - TSNJ030 MetaG | ecosystem: Host-associated > Fungi > Mycelium > Unclassified | place: USA: New Jersey, Wharton State... | reverse complement strand
CCAGATGGCTGAGTTCGCAAAGGGCACACTACTGATCGCATAATGCAGTCGGGCAGGAGTTTGAACCGGTCTGGCCACTAAATGTTGCCTTGTCAAAAAGGCAATGTTTCCGCACAAAATGTGCGAAGAACAATTCAGAGCTGCAGAGCAAGCTCCTCTGCAGCTCTGAATTGTTTTCCCTCACCCTACAAAGCCTCACGTCTATATCGTCTGCCAAGCGCAAATCATCTAAATCATCCTCTTTTGTGTCAAAGTCCAACGTTAGGATCTGCTATACAAGTACTCTTACCTATCCAATGCTCCAGCCACCTTTTGACCTTGATGTGGCACATCCAATAACGGATGTTCGCTTATATCCCTACAAGGGGAGAGGGGTGAATTATATGCAATGGGTCATCTTCTGAACGTCAAGGATTCTGCTTCACTTAGTAAAACCTTGGACCCCTCATCTCCGACCAGGAAAAGAGTATTAAATTAAGAGAGACGAAACTCGGCATCTTTGAAGTAATGTCTGACAATGTCTATCTCATTTTGCTCTCAAACTCAAGGTGATGCTGCATTCAGAACTACACTTTCTGTGTTACAAACGTGTTATTGTATCCTTGATCATCATCACTTCTGTTGATTGAAACCAACTCCAACTGCAGCCGATACGAAAGGCTGTCCTACTGTGTTCTAATATCTTTTCGGTGCCACCAATTATCAAGCCTCCTGCAGTCAAGTAAATGACCACTTCAACGAATACGCCTTTAGCAAAACTCCCCAAATTTCCGGCCAGAAAAGACATGTATGGAGCAAATCAATCTACCCACAATTGTTCATTCAGCTAGGGCTATCGGATCTTTATCACCTTTCCCATCCAGATCCAATTTCCGCTTCCTCCCAGGCATTTCCTTCCCTCCACCGAATCCAACACCTACTTTCTGTCTCAATACACTCAAGTCCTGCTCAGCTTCTTCCGCCCACTCAAGAACTAGATGTCTCCCAAGTAAATGTGTATGCCGTAGTGTATTATACGCGTTCTCGGCCTCATGCCGAGATACGAATTCTAAAAATGCGAATCCACGGGTTCGGGCATCGAACTTTTTTGGTAGTCTGACAGATTTCAAGTGGCCATGAGCACTGTTGCAAGGAACAGATTTTTTCGAGTCAGTTTATAGGTTAACCGCGGAATGAAGAGGGAACAAAATGATACATGCCTAAAGAGATCACGGATGTCTTTCTTTGTAGCTTCGAACGGCACGTTCTTGACAATGAGCTTTGTAGTTCGACTCTTGGAATTTACACCGTCCTGATCTTTGGATGATGTGTCTTCTTCTGTACCACGACCTGCAAACTTGACGTGTAAGGAATGACCATCCAAAACAAAGCCTTGTATACTCTTAAACGCCTTCTTGGCGTTTTCAACATCTTTGAATCCTATAAAACCATAACCCATGCTTAGACGTGGCCCGTTTAGGTTCTTAGGATCAGGTTTCGTTTGTAATCGAGCAAACGAAAACGAGGGAAGATGTCGAAAGACCTGTGCAAAACGTTCTTGAGTGGTGACAAACGAAAGGTTCTTGACATAAAGGGTCGTGCCGCTGCTTAACGATAGGTCTTCGTCCATTATGGCAGTTGACTCTTGTTCAGGTATCTTGACAACCGGTGGCTGAGAACTTGACATTGATGAGGTCGTCTGTGCCGGTTCACCTGAGAACATATCAAGAGGACCTTTCTCAAGATAGACAATCGAGTTTCCAAGACGCCGATAAGCCACAGCTTTGAAAGCCTTCGAAGCTTCATCTGGACATACAAACTGAACCACAGCCATTGTACCAGCTGGGGGTACAAGCACTCGACCAAGCTCACCATGAGGTTGAAAAAGATCACGTATCTGTTCGGGTGTTGTCCCGTACGGGATGTTCTTGACGAGGATGGTGGTATCGGAACGAGCTTTAGAAGAGAATGACGAAAGAAGTACGCCTTGTGATTCGAGATATGATTTTGTCTCTTGAATGATATGCGTCTCAGCAAGAGCCAGCTTGACGGCAGCATTATCGCCGTTCTCAGGGTTGAGAATTTCAGATTTGTCGATGTTCATACGATCGGCTATTGATGACGCCACGGCATCACTCTATAGGCCGAGATGACCAATGCATTCAAGAAAGTAATTAAGATCCGGACTCACGTTCATGTACAACATGCTCCAGTTGAATTCTTTACCAGCCATGCCTTTTCGTTTAGCCTCTTTTTCTCCTTTCACTGTCTTCTTGCGTCCTCCATCTTCTTCGGTATGGTGAGGATTATGTCGGTCTTGAGCAGGAAGGATGTGAAGGAGACGGCCCTGGAAAGACTTCTTGTCGAGTGCTTCATAAGCTGAATAGGCATCTGAGCCAGCAATGTACGTCACGTAGGCCAAACCTTTAGGGCTTTTTGACAAAGGATCAAGAGGTATATGCACCTGTTATCATCAAAATCGTGAGTTAGAGTCTGGTATGCGTAAATGAAAGTTGGAGGGTCAGAAAATTAGACTACAAATTCTACTATCGATTTCCCAAAGGGTCAGCATAACCCGAAGGTTCTGATGTCCCTATTCTATTTATCATCGCATAGATGGAACTTGTACAAGAAATAGGGTCCCACCTGTTGAAAGAGCAGTCAGTATCGGGTATGAAACCAACGATTTGCAAAAAAAGGAAAAGGTTCAGATTTTTTTCTACTATCGATTTCCCAGAGATCAGCATTCTCGAGAGTCTGATGTCCCTATACAGAAGGTATTCATCCCAAAAATCCCGCACAAAACTGCTATGCGAACAGATTCAAAGGGCATAAAATGGATAAGGTACTAACCTGTGATAATTGACCATGCGTCTGGAAAAGCTCAGTCAGGTCGGCTTCAGTGCAGCTAAACGCTAAATTTCGAAGGAACAGTCGACAAGTTCGCATAATAATCTCTTTTGCAGGATCTTGTGATACCTCAGAAGTGGCGGCTTGATCCTAAATGACTTCAGTCAAGTTACAAAGGAAATTTACGATGTGTACAAACTTTTGTATCGTCCTTTTTCTCCGGGCTTTCATCCTCCTCATCAGACTGTTCGAATATTTTATCAGCTCTGTCAATGTTCTGTGACATTCGCTGCTTCATCCACTCCAAATCTGACAGGATAGCGGAGTTCATGAGAGGCTGGTCTCCATCTTCTGTAGGCGGAACAGGTTGCTCCACTCGTGGTTCATTTGCCCATGAAGGACCCTTTTGTGTACGTTGTTGCATAACACTGAGAAACTCCTCCACTTGCGCAGAAGATTTCTCTTTGTGGATAGTCTGTTCAGATTTTGGTTCCTTGTTGGATTTGGCCTCAACATCATTTGGAGAGGGTCCGAGCCTTGGTCGTTTATGAGGTCGACCAGGTCCATCCTTGAAGCCCTGCATTCCGAGTGTCAGAGCTCTATAACTTCTGACTGAGGAATGACATACGTCAACCGGGATGACATGTATCCGAGTAGAGTCAATAAACGTTTTGTCGAACCAATTTTTCGCAGCAGAAGCTTCTTCATCAGTTTTGTAGCCAACGAAGCCAAATCTCCGAGATGTACCATCGGGTTTAAATGCAACTTGAACGTCTGTGAGAGTCCCTGGCGGACAACCTTTTTGTTCAAAGTGCTGGCGCAGCTGAACAGGAGTCACATAAACAGGCAAGTTTTTGACCATCAACCGTGACATGGCTATGATTGTCTGGTGCGCAAATTATGAGCATGTTGTGGAGAAGAGAGAGGGATAACCAACCGTGAAAAACGAAGCAGAAAAAAATGAACAGATGATGAAATTCCGCTCGGCTATCGCCGAAAGGACGTGACTGCGATATCTGCTGAAGATTCATTGACACCCATGGCCTCGCAGTCCCTCTTTTCGGAAGAGAAAAATCCAAGAGGCATTCCCAAGGCCCCTTTTATTGTGAGTGAACTCCTGGTATAATAAATGTGATTGCTTATTGTCTTCAGGAAAACGTTGAAAGCTATCTGGGAGGGCCTGATGCAGAGGTTGAGGGTCCACTGAAACGATTTCAAGATGCCCTCGCGTACGTCGGTGTTACCTCTGCGATAGTGTTGCTTTGATTGACGCTGAACGAAAGTGCAGAAAGTACCGATATATGGATGGTACTTTAGCCCAGCGACGAGCAAATCTTGAAGAAAAGATTCCGGACATAAAAAAAACACTTAACATGGTCGAGTTCATTCGAGACCGTCGCGTAAGCTTGATTCATTGTATTGGGCATATCGTTGTCTAAAGCTGATTTAGGAAGGAAAGAACAGTTCTAATGATAGGGATGATCTAGATGACCATGACGACGAAAAACTTGACTCATCGAAGCCTCTGACAACGACATATGAACTCAATGACACTCTGTATGTGGAGGCTGAGCTCCAAGATAGCGATACGGTCTACCTTTGGCTTGGTGTATGCATTCCATATCCATGAAAGTTTATTTGCTTATCTGCTCCCAGGCCAACGTCATGCTGTCCTACAAGATCCCCGCAGCAATTGCATTGCTCCACTCCAAATTGAAGGCTGCAGAGATGTCGATGCGAAATACGGTTGAAGACCTGGAATTTCTACGTGAGCAGATCACGATGATGGAGGTGAACACTGCACGTGTCTATAATTGGGATGTGAAACGCCGGCGGGAAAAAAGAGACAGGCCAGTTGGAAATTCAGGCTAAATTATGGTTCTTGTGCAATGGGTAAATGCACGCAATGCTCTTCTATGGCCATGTCTTTTGAAATGTATCGCTCCACCAAACTAATTCCGTACGATACTGCAAAATGCAGTACGTCACTGATTTGACATCTTTCATGTAAGTGTGAATCTCCTTCAGATATAAATCAACCAAATAACACGTCACAATTAAGTATAAGCTGATGTCCTTACATGCAACACCATTCAAAGTGTTTGCACACAAGGTTTCTGCACTTATTGTAAATCGCCATGAAGGTAGTAGGATTGAATTTTCTATCGAAGTTTGTATCAATCAGGAAAATCAAGTCTCGAGAATATAAGAAGTTAGATCCTTGAAGCTACAAACAAAGTCTTAGGTCGACCTGTTTACGTCACGTCCTCATATACAAGTCAAGGTATTGTCAAGGTATTCCAGTCATTATAAACCTGTCAGAACAATTTCACATGAACCGCCAATTATGGAAATTGGAGTGCACGTCGTCGATAAGTCGACTTGGTGGAGTCCAGAGATCGGCGAGAAGCCTTGGCTTGGTGAATCACAGTACAAAACATGGAACAACAAACGGGTAGCTGCGCTTCACTCTCCGCTCAGAGTTCTCACTATCTACACCCACGTCTGTCGGAGGTGTACTATTATTGACTTGTGGATCCAGCTATCATGCCTGGTGTCTGGCAACGACATCCCCGCTTCACCCTTCTCATCCTGGTCATACTTGCTACAACTTTGTACCTACTCGTTCCACTAAACCATGAATCTACCGTCCAACCACTCTTTAATATGATTGACAACGATTTACCCAATCGCATGGAACGTGCACACTATATCTACAGCAAGGTCCTCGAGAACCGCAAAAAACTCATTGATCGTTTTGGGCCGACCCCTAAAGATATACCCGTGTGAGTCGCTGATCATTTCCTTGAAGGAATGGTATGTTGATTTGATATATTTCGAGATAGCTTTCCTGAGGATAAAGCACCTTGGCCTCCTTACACTGTCTGTGCGTCTTCCCACAATATAATTATCTGGCGGTGGTTATTAATTAATTAATGCCTGGCATGTAGGGGACTTTTTCCCGGCGGCTTTCAACTGCCCTCACGAAATAGAACGTCACGGTGCCCTCGGCGATGGCGGGAAATGGGTTTGTGGGCTGTCTCGTGTCCGCAACAAGCGCGACTGTGTGGTCTATTCTTTTGGTGTGGTGCCTAGTTGGAATGCGGATGCGTGTCGACGCATTGATCTTATTTCATGCAGGAATCGGTTATGAATCCTCCTTTGAGGCAGAAATTCTGCGAAACACTCAGCACTGCCAAATATGGGGTTACGATTATACTGTGAAATCATTTAGTCGAGAGATTCCTCGCGAGAGCTCGCATCGCACTCACTTCAAGCCTTATGATCTTGGAAGTGAGGATAAGCATGGTCCGGAGGATAAAATCCCTGTGTACACCCTTGATACACTCATGAAGATCAATGGTTCATACACTTTCTCCCTCATCTGACCTAGGCTCATATCATGTCAGGACACGATTTCATTGATATCTTAAAGATTGATATCGAAAGTGCAGAGTTTCCGACCCTTGCAACCATAATCAAACCCTACCTAACGATTGGCAAACCATTACCATTCGGTCAACTGCAGATTGAACTTCACTTGTGGCATAAGACATTTGAAGAGATCCTTGAGTGGTGGCAGATGCTTGAAGAAGCTGGTTTGAGGCCATTTTGGACAGAAGTAGGCTTTCATGTTTGAATTCTGGTATAGCTTCTAACATAGGTCCGGTAGCCCAACCTCGTATACTTGAATTTCAACCGTGACTCTACCGCTGACCTCGCTGAATATTCCTTCTTGAATGTCAAAGGGGACAATATTTTTATTCAAGATCCTCCCCCTTCAGAGTCCACAGCCTTGGACCAGGTATAAAGACACCCGTCGTATTATTGGGAGAAAATAGTTTTGGCATAGACCAAAGCATGAATAATATCTCTATTAATTTCATCTAATACATATTCTCCCACTCCATCATTGCTTTGTCTACCAATGACTATCATTGGGAATGTGACCTGTGCATTCCAATTTTTGTTTTTTTGGGCTTCTATAGTTTAGCTATACTCTCCTGATGTGTTGATAGAATCCACCACATATGAATAACATGAGTCCCATTCATTCCTACGAAGCAGAATTTGCCTTGCTGAGAATCGCACTTGGCACTTCCGGAACAGTCTGAATGAATTAGGAGTTGGGAGATAATGGGCTCAGATGTCGTAGAGTGATGTAGACGACTAAGGGAGTGAGGCTTCTAACTACGTAGTTATTTGAATGTATAGTGAGAAAATATGGATACCCAGTCAGTATATAGCAAGGAGAAAAATGTATTTAACGCTACCGGATAGATACACTCTGGTATTGATCCTACTCCATGAGTCGGTAAGAGCGCATTTGTCCATTCCGACAACACAGAGGGTGTACCAGCTCAACTTCAACAGGAATATCTAAATCAGCCTGGTCTTGTTCATAAAGTCTCCTATCTACACTTGTATATAACATAGTTTATCGTAGCATGTATTATACATCGTGAATCTCTACTCATTCTAAGCCCTTGTCCGACCCTCCAACTTCTGTCATAATTCAACACTCTTTCCCATATCTTGAGACCCACTATGTGTAAACAGGAGACGCGAAATTATTCCTGCGGTTGTATCATGTATCAAGCCGGAGGTGTTCATCCAGTGCGAGGAACTTCAAGGCTCGAATATGCGTTGTCCGAGATTAAAAAAAGTAAAATTGGCAGAGGCTTTGCACTATTGCAGAGACCATCTTGTTGAGGAGGGTACTGGAGGGATAATGTATCGACAAAAAGAGAGGCAAGCCGGAAGAGGAGGAAGAGGGGAAGAATAGTGACCAGGTGGGACTAGTGTAACTGGAAAGTGTAATTTATTGAGAAAACTAATACCAAAACATAGTTGGTATATGACATATATCCTTTAATTCACTTTAAGAGATTATTTTCATTAGTCAAAAACTGGGGACCTGGACCCCTTCACCTCCTTTCTGTCCCTCTGAGGTCAAAAGCTAGCAATGAATGGAATGAATGGATGTCGTTGCACTCACATATCCATTTAAAAATAAGTGTAATGATTCTCACGGTCACATACTTCTTGAAAAGTGGGCGCACTGCATCGTTGATCCCAGTGCACGATTGAATCACTGTGATCATCACTCTCGGACGACTTTATCAAGTCCCCAGTACAAGCATCTTCTCAGGCCATCTCCCTCTGATGCATCAGAATTATGAGCCACACAATTTTTGGCAAGACGGGCACTTGCCTTAAGGCTTAAGACTTTGTGACGATGACAGGCATCCATCCGTCTTCCTCGTGTTGGCCACCCAATCACCAATTACAGCACTTTTAAGCCTCCTGAGCAGGGTTCGTGGTCCTTACCTTCACACCATTATCTTTCTTGGATTACGCTGCTGACACTCTTTATAGATCTCTTTTGAATATGCCGCAGCTTTCTTTCGAGATCCCGCCTATTCGACTCGGCTTATATGTTGTCCTGGTATACTTCATTTCTGACCTTGTTGAATTTTCATTGAATTAAGCTTGCAGACGTTATTTTCTTTCATCCTCTTCGTTCTAACGGCTGTCAGGTTGAGCTATACTACCAAACTCAACTTTTATGGTGTGTTGTGTCCTTTTTATGAGTCATCTTACGCACTTAATCGGTTTCAGAGTCTTATGTAGCGGAACTGATATTCACGGGAATTGTAACAATGGTCTGGTGCATTTTCGTGTCAGTTTCTGGCGATGAGTCTTTGGGAGAGGTGAAACTGACAGAGAAACAGCATTATTGCCATGTTCGAGCGTTTTGAGTTTCGTTTTATCACTACATTTCTTGGAGAGATCATCGCTCTCGCCGTTCTTTGGTTTTTCTGGATCGTTGGAACAGGAATCGCTACTGTATGTGTCATTTTTATTTCATCCCACAGTTGGTAACGTTTATTGATTATTGAATTTTTATTCAATCAAAGTCAAGCTGGCAGGGCCTTGAAGGATGTCAACGATTCGAGCCTTGTCAGGTCTTATCTGCTCTCCTTGGATTCGCGTGGTTGAGCTGGATCACTCTGACAGCCTTGTTGGTTGTTACTGTGCTGTTCAGCGTTGCGAATCATGCATTCCAGCAGCCTTTACATGGTAGATGGGATCCTAGAATCAGCATGTATTCAAGTCGGGGCTAGACGTACGTTGTGAACCTATAGCACTAACTTACAATTTCGGACGCTACCAAAGCGACTGAACATATACCCAACCAAGACAATCATATACTAATTTTTATTTTGCGACACATGTGATATACCGCTATTGTGTAGCTATGGAATACATTGCTCCCCTGCCTACTCATGGAATCGAATAAATGGTGTGGTTATTGTCAATACAAATTACTCCTTTCAACTTCTCCTGTTTTCATCATCAAGCTGCCGTTATCGATAAAAACTAAAGCCCAACCACCATATTTTAATCCTACGGGGAGATTTGTTTTGGTCAACCGAAAGATCTCCTATCTTAGAAAAACGAATATACAAAAACAGGGATCCTACACCGTAGGACCCTTCCCAGTTTTCTATTCCTAGTTCGTGACAGACGGGAATAGCCGAAGTGATCGACCAATTGATCCAGCCAAGACGTCATGTTTCCCGCTCACAAACCCTTTTCTGAGTTATACCGAACATTGGAGAGACAGAGACAGAGACATCCTGAGTCAACTTATAAGGTTTCGTAGCTCTCCAAGATGATTCTCTCCGAGCACCTTCTCTGCTTCACTTCTCACTTCCCCCTTCATTCATCATGGCATTTCATCCCGTCCGGATTGTCATGTATACTTTCTTCGTGAGGCTTCTGCTTCTTCCGATAAAACGGGGCAATGTCACTCATTTCAATTTTGTTTAGTTTATGTTTTCCGTTATTCTAATGGGTCTGACGGCATACCGTATACACTCGACAAAGACAAAGTCTGAAACGGACGTACTGACGGCCCGCACGCATTTTTATAGTATGTCAATCTTGATTGTTTTCCTGGATTGGGTTTGGTTAATTCTGGGCGCCAGCACCGATTATTGCTGAACTGCTCACGGTGTCTATCCTGGGGACATTATTTTCACTGTGGATGTACGTTTCCTATCCCATACTTTCAACTCTTTTTGTATCTCTAAGTTTTCTCCTAAGGCTCTTTTGTCTATTTGCGAAAGTCGGTCGCGGCTTTCTTGGTGTATATGGCTTCGAATATTTCTGGCTTGCGATATTGTTCGTTATGTCCCTTGTGGGTGCTGGTGTCGTCACGGTGAGTTTTGGAGTTGCATGGTTCATTCTGTCATTCAAGAACGAGGTATCAGCGCGAATTTTCCAATCTCCGATGGTGTCGCTACGCAGAAGCTTGTCGCATCCTCGAAGCTATCAAAGCATTCTCGTGGATCTTCTGGGGTTGGACTGTATTCCTCATTCTCACTACGCTCATGAACATGCTTCGCAACCATTCTGATTACACTGGTGCGGTTCATGGTCGCCGTGATACTATGGGTAGCTACCCACCCGAAACCCGTCCAAACGAGACCCGTAGCCTGAGACAGATTCAACCCGTCACTGCGAGTCTGGCGGGCCCCGCTCACGACATTGAGCAGCAGTCATAGTTTGTAGCTTAAGTCGGTCATCTTGTATTTGAGATTTCACGTTCTTCTGTCCTTACCCAAGACTTTTATGGAGTACCTTTGCTACAACATGGACTTAAAAAGCATCACTTGAGTAATTTCATAATTCACAGCAATTTAATTACATCTGTACAGAAGACCAAGACTTTGACGGGTCAGCTTTGTGGTCGAGAAATTTGTCAGACAAAAGAAATACAAATACACTACCGAGCGCATTAGGCGCATTAGGCGTTATTAGCTTCCTGCATCTTGACCCAAAGTCCACCCTAAATGATGACATTAGATGAACGGTTTTCCAATAAATGTGCATATTAACACATACAGCGACGTAGAGAGTCAATGTTGTTTTGGGCCAAATCTTATCAATGCCTTTCCTGCCAGGAGCAAGTTTGAACTCCTCCGGAGGCAGAGAGCCGGGAGGGAAGGAGTCGAGCTCGAGAGAGATAGACGAGAAACTCTGCATGAGACGGACAAGCATGAATGACATCTCATTGTAGGCATACTGACGGCGATAATCTCGTTAGAACAAATAGGCAACAATGAAAAATGGACGAACCTGTTGGCCAAGACAAATACGAGGGCCTGCATTGAAAGGCAGGAAGATGAACGAGTTCTTGACCAGATATTTCTTGACACGCTCATCGAGGAAACGGTCCGGATCAAACTCTTCGGCTGCATATTGTGTGTATGACCGATGATGGCCGGTCGACAGAGGGATCAGTCGCACTTACCATCAGGTCCCCAGAGATCTTTGCGTCGATGCATCATGAAGACGGAATATGCAACTCTGGTGAGGCGAGTGAGTCGACTATCTCAAGTCGAGCAAGAAGTACATACTTTGTACCGGCAGGAACATAGAAAGGCTTGTCATTGGGATCAGGGTTGGGTAACGTGGTGGGATGAATGCTTTCCCTGAGAAGGTGTGAGTCCAGGGAACCACTGTGCGATAGTGACATGCTTTACCGGACATTGAAAGGTACGATGGGAAATAGACGGAGAGTTTCTGGATGATAGGTGAAAGATTGAATTAGATCATGGCACTGGATTTACCATTCAGAACAGCACGTAGATACTTCATATCTCGGATATCATCGAATGTAGGACGACGCGTGGATCCTACGTGTGCCAGAACTTCCTGCCTTAGACGATCCATGACATGAGGATACTGTGAGAGGATATAGATCACAAATGTCAGGGTTGCAGCAGTGGTATCGCGGCCAGCTGCAAAGTAGGTGAATAGATTGTGGAACCAGGAAACGACTTGGCTTACCAAGCATAATATTCACACTAAAGGGAAGCACGAAGTCAGGCTCAAGCCCTCAATATTATACATAAAACCTCACGTTTCATCTTTCAAGACTTTGGGATCAGAGGTAACCTGAACGAGGTGATCCAGCAGCGTGCCCTCGCCTTCTTGAGGAACCTTCTCCTCTCGTCGAGCGCTATTCTTCTTAGCAACTGCATCGGCTACTATCGGCTCAATGAAGGCGTCGACAACCTTCATAGGCTTTTTGGTCTTGTTCTCGAATACCTCCTGTAAAGGCCATACGAAGCCAAGGCGTTCCCGTTGACTAACAGCGAATTGAACGTCAAGGAATGCTGCAGAGAAATTATTGGCGAGTCGCTTCTCTGGAGTCAGAACATTGGAAGGGATATAGGACACATTGTGAGGGTAGGGAAGGCCAGCGTTTAAACTATGTACACAGTGACCAAAAAGAAACTCAGTGGCGGAATCGAGAGTAAAACGACCCATAAGGTCTTGGAAGTCGACTGGTTGTCCTTCTCGGAATCTGGATTTAAGTTGATGAATCACAATTTCAACGTGACGGTCGAAGAGCTCGAAATCGCTGATCCTGTCTCGAGTGAATGCTGGGCGAGTTATAGAACGATGGAATCTGTCTGGTAGTGAACACTTGAGAAGTACCTGCGATGAAGACTCCTTACTTCCACATATCGCCTGCAGAGGCTTGCGTCATTTTCTGAGATGAAATCGCGGCAATTAAGCTTACCATCCGAGTTAAAAACGCCAATTCCTAGAAAGTCTTCCATCCTTCGTTGAAATCTAGTACCTGCATTCCAAAGAGTGGTTGTACGGATTGCTCAAGCAAGAGGAAGATGATTCT
>Ga0153946_1000970_pt1 | contig 12546 bp, 11 predicted proteins | sample TSNJ030MetaG_FD_104751 | JGI IMG/M metagenome (GOLD analysis project Ga0153946, IMG submission 104751) | Attine ant fungus gardens microbial communities from New Jersey, USA - TSNJ030 MetaG | ecosystem: Host-associated > Fungi > Mycelium > Unclassified | place: USA: New Jersey, Wharton State... | reverse complement strand
TTGTAGTCCTCCAACGCGCCAAACATTTTGCCGCTTTTCATGTGGTGGCCGTAAATGGTGATATTGTCACTCTGCGGGTCTATGGAGCAGTTCTCGGCGGCGTAGGGAACGCCGTAATCACTGTATTGCTTTTCAAAATTATGCTTCAGGTAAAAGTCGGGGCGGTCAGGCGTTTGCATGACGGGGTAATTTATGGTTGTGCCGTCTATGGCAATCCAGCCGATCATGTCGGGGTTTTGTTCAAACAACGCCCCGTATTGGTCGTATACCGTCCATTCGGGGGTTGGGGATTCGCCGGGTTGTTCCGGCACGGACGGCTGTTCAATCTGCCCTGTTAATTCTTCAAACTGTTCCTCGGTCTGCCGTTCAGCCGTGAAATGCCGCCAAAGCTGAAAGCCGGAGAACAGTAGAGCGGCAGACAGCAGAATTATCAATATAATTAAAAGTGATTTCTTCATACGCTCCCTCCATAAAAAGAGAACAGGCAGGGCGTTTTTTTGCCCTGCCTGTCATCATCATTAAAATCAGCTTACTACGGTTTCCTTCGGTTTCGTGGTCATCAGACGATATAATTCAGTAGAACGGTTAAACTCATTTTTGAAAGGCACAACCGCGCTACCGATACGGATAAGCCCGCAGCCCTCTTTGGCGTTGGTGATATAAGACATCTGCTCGTTTGAGATGTTCAGAAGCTTCGCCAGCTTGTCGCGGTCAGAGGCCGCCTGATTGTGCATGACGATAAACTCCGAATTGGAAAGCATGGTGCTTGCCAGCACGGAATCCAAAAGATACTCGACATTCTGAGTAATCCCCGTTGGATAACCGTTCCTTTTTCTGAACCTGCGCCAAGCTGAGTTGAAAAAAGCCCCGCTGTACTCATTTTCAAAAACGACATGAAATTCGTCGATAAAGATGTGTGTCCGTTTTCCGCGCCGCCAGTTGTCGGTAACGCGGTTAATCATAGCGTCGGTGATAACCAAGAGTCCCATTGTTTTAAGCTGCGCGCCCAAGTCCATGATGTTGTAGTCTATAATTCGGTTTCGTACATCCACATTGGTCTTGTGGGCAAAAGCGTTCAGACTTCCGCTGGTGAACAGTTCCATTTTGAGAGCAAGCCGCTTCGCTTCCGGCTCCGGCTGTTCCAGCAAATTCTCGCGCAGTACCACAAGGGTGGGCAGCTTGCCGCCTGTCTGATAATTCTCGTATACATTGCGGACACAGCGGTCAATAATGGATTTTTCCTCCGGCATCAGACCGTTTTTGTCAAGCTGCTCAAAGAGCGAACAGACAAATTCGGATTTGTCTATTACCGGGTCGCTGCCCTCGCCGTAGCCCTCAACCATATCCATAGCATTGATATGGTCGTCGCTTCCCGCCGCAATGCGGATTACCTCTCCGAAAAGGGCTTTTATCAAGGCGGAATATTCGTTTTCTGGATCACATACCAAAATATCATCCTCCGGGAACATCAGCGCAATTATGGCTAATTCCATTTTTGCACCAAAAGACTTGCCGCTGCCCGGAACACCGAGGCGAAAAGCCGAGTAATTGAGCAAATATTCTTTCAGGCACATAATCAGGTTGTTGGAAATGGCGTTTTGCCCGTAATAAATGCCGCCCCTGTCCATAACCTCCTGCACCTTGAACGGCATTAAAACCGCTAACGATTCTGTTGTGAGCGTCCGAATGGCCTGAATTTTGGTGTGACCGAACGGCAGGACAGTATTCAGGCCATCAAGCTGCTGGAAGGTCAGCGGGGCGATTTGGCACAGGTGTTTCCGCGCAGTGGCAAGCAAGGATTCGGTGTCTGCGTCAAGCTGCTCTTTGGTGTCTGCGGTATGCACGATTGTCACAGTGGCAAAAATCATGCGCTGGTCGCGGCTTGTAATATCGTCCAGAAACTCGCGGCTTTCCTTGCGTTGCTGCTCCAAATCATACGGCACGATAGCCGAAAAGTTATTATTAGAGTTCTGCCGCCGCTGCCAGTTTGATAGCGATAGGTAAGCCTTTGATGTCATCGCTGGCTTTTCCCCCGCCTCACACCGTGCATGCGACTTTCACCGCACACGGCGTTCCATCGGTTGTATGCTTTTTCGTACCTATCTGGTCACCATAGGAGAGAGGAATTATATTGTAATTATGCAATCGATTTTAGCCCTGCCCGTTGACGATACTCATTAACCTTTTTTAGCTGGCTCTTTTTAAGTTGAAACGCTTTAAGGTATTTGGCAATAATATCACTGTCGGTAGCGTGAATAAGTTTGTGAATTGGCTCTAACACCAACGCCAAATTATCGTATTTATCAGTGCCGCCTTTGCTTCTTGGTTCTTTGTGGTGGCAATGAATATCTCCGACATTCTCAAATTCGCGCCCAGTGACCGCGCACTTACCCCATTGCGCCGAAAACAGTGAGATGCGGTTATCCGCATACTCCGTGCTTCTTCCATACAACGGTTGCCGCATTACCGATAGCATAAGGGATGAATTAATCCGAAGATTATCATGCAATCCCATTCTGCCCTCCAGCGTATAACAGCAAATACTCCGTCTTTTGGCTATCGGGTTTTTATGCTGCACATAGCCGATTGGATAGATAGGTTCCTGTGAACCAGCGACAAATCTGATTTGCCTTGATTTGCCATATCGTTCCCGTTCTGCCTGTGTAAGCGGTCTGCCCGTTCTTCGGAGCCTGTTTTCCTTTTGCGTTCTAAGCCTGTTGTGCAAGACCCGACTTACCGCATATTGCAGTTTGTCACAGTCAAGGTTAACGTGTGTAGCAATGCGATAATAGTTTTGCACTCCCATAACCATTGAGTTGTAAAGAATGATTTCGTCATACTCTTTTCGCCCTTTGGGTGGTTTTGCAATTTTTTTCGCCTGCTTCACCAACTTGTGATTCTGATGCTCGATTGCTTTATCGCACATGTGCGATTTGACTACCTGTTTTTGCCCTTTCTGATGAACCTTGATTTTGAAGCCAAGGAACTCTGAATACCGGCGTTTGACATTGACTATCCGCGTTTTCTTTTCAGATATTTCCAGTTTCAGCCTTTCAGACAACCATTGCGTGATCGCAATTTTTGCCTTTTCAGCGTCGCCTTTAGTACGGCAGAATACACGGAAATCGTCCGCATAACGAACGATAAACATCTCTTTTAGGCGGGTTGTTTTCATAGCGCGATAGCCCTTTCCGTAATCCAGCGAACCATTGTAATTTACTTTGTTGCTGTATTTATGAATGACAGGATTTCGCTGCCACTGGCTTTCTATCCAATGGTCCAGTTCGTTTAGCACAATATTTGCAAGGAGCGGCGAAATTATGCCGCCCTGCGGAGTGCCCCTGTCAGGCCACAGCATTTTTCCATCAGGCAGCTTTATAGGCGCTTTCAGGATTTGCTTAATAACCCATATGAGATGCTTGTCCCTTATCCCCATTGCCCAAATCTGTTTTATCAGCTTCGAGTGGTTCACATTATCAAAGAATCCTTTAATATCAAACTCGATCACATAATGCAAATTTGAACGCTGCATATGCTTGTAGACGCTTTGAATCGCGTGTTCCACTGAGCGGTTTGGCCGAAATCCATAACTGTTCTCGCTGAATTTAGCCTCACAGATTGGCTCCATAACCTGTTTGATACATTGCTGTACCAGCCTGTCCCACATACATGGAATACCAAGAGGCCTTGTCGCCGTCGGGTCATAGGGTTTAGGGATGTCTTTTCGCCTTACTGGTTTCGGGCGGTAGCCGTGCCGACTTCCCCGCACAATGAAACGGACTTTTTCAACCACAACTTCGGGTGCTAAATCACCAATATCACGAATGGTTACATTGTCCGTTCCCGGCGTATTGCTTCCTTTATTGGCCTTGATGTTCCGATATGCCAGCAAAATATTCTCCCGTGAGAGAATCAATTCCATCAAGCTGGCGAAATATTCACCAGCCTTAGCTTTTGCATACAGTTCATCAAAGGCTTTTTGCATTCCGTAATACTCCATGTGCCGCAAGTTATCAACACTTAGGACTTTCTCTCTTTTCTCCTTTGGCATAGGGCATCACTCCTTCCTGTGGAGCGACCCTTTTGGTCGTACTCGCAATCCCTAAGACGACCAGATGATACAAATGACATACAATCGACTAGAGGCCATCCCTCCGTTTCCATTACAGAAACTTCACAGGTTCGACCTCCGCTTTTCAGCATCGGTTCAGCGGCTTATATGATTCGCCCGCCTATTCCAAATGAGGAATCCGATACCTTTCCTTGTTCCGGCAATCCTATCTTTACATATATGCCCTTAGGCGCTTGCTCTAGTCCTGTTGGCTTGGATGCGCCTGTAACGCAACATGGTTTTTCATAACATAAATTCTTACTCAACCACACCAACGCGGTATTAACCGCACCGCACATTTCTATACGGCAACTATATAGACCCGTACATTCGCAAGTTTGTCAGTCGATTATGACATTCTCGCCATAGGCATTTTGTAGACCCCCGGCATATAGGCTACACCATCCACCTCTGGACAGCTTTCGGCGCGTGGCGTTTCGCTGATTCGCGCTACGGTAGCTCTCTGCCGACTTTACCGAGCTTCTGACGCTCCTGCTTTCGCGTGGAACGCCAGTCGGAGGATCAGGGTAGGCGTTTCAGGGCGTTACCCCATTATTCCACCTATCGGATTACCAGTTCTCACTTCCTTTCTAAGAAGTTGCCTGATTTTAGCACCATATGGTCTGGCGTCCATCAAGTTTTTGCCTGATGGAATGGTGTTTGTTCAGGAACAAGTCGCACTGATATTGGTTTCCACGCCAAGAACGCGCTTTTCTACCTCGCGGACGGCTTCGTCCATTGTGACAGGCCGGATGTCGATAGAGAGCGTCATGTTCTGATTGAGTTCGGTAAGCTCCGTAATCATGGTATCTTTGATATAGGAAGCATACTCTTTCAGAAACAGGGTGCGCCCGAACCGTTCGCCCACCTTGAAAAAGTTCTTGTCAAACTCCATGCTGTCGGGACAAATATAGTCCTTGAAGCTGTGTCCCCGCCGCATGGCGGCGCTCATATCGAAATGGAACGAGCTTTCCTCACCGGGACGGTAGAAGTCGTGGAAGATTTTCAGCCGTTCATTGACATCCAATTCCACGCATTTTGAACCAAGCTGCGCGAAATGAGCGGTCAAGTCTGCGCCGACACGGGCGAAATACGCCCTTGCTTCTTCGATGTTTTTCTTGCACACGGTAATGGTCATCATCTTATCCAGCACAATGGCGTTGGATTCCGTGACCTTTTTTAGCAGCATGGCGTTGAGTTCCTTGCGGTATTTATCCAAACCGTCATCTGCCATTGGTACTAGGATATTGGCTTCATAGTCGGCCTTGCTCAAACGCCGTGCGCGGATGGTGAGCTTCGCCGTCGCGCCGGAATCCAAAGAGTTCAGCAATTCGGAATAATCCAAAAACATGGCTTCCTTGTCCTCGCGGCTTGCCACGGCATAGTTAATATCCGTAAACTTGAATGTCATGCTGTACTTGTTTCCCCCGAAAAAGCCGCCCTTGCGGACAAGAAAAATCCCGTCCTCGTAAATCGAATGGACGGGAATGACCTCTTGTACACCTTTGGGAACCTTGAACCGCTCTTTGTTTTCCTTTATCCAAATTTTAAGCGTTTTTAGCACGTTTCATCGCCTCCTTTTTTGGGTTTTCAATAAGCGGCCTGACCGCTTCGTAATAGATGTTTGTGGGCTTGAAGGTCAGGTGCTTGGGCATGAGGATTTCAGATTTAATCCAAGCCCATGCGAATTGCTCGGCGGTCATGCCGTGATAGGTGATAAAGCCCATCGCGGCAAAGGGAGCCGCGCCGAGGATACATACCCACGATACGGTTTCCGTACCAAGCTGGTCGCGTAGTCCAAAATATATGCCCACGGCAATACCGAGGGCAAGGACGGAGAATATACATTGCCGCAACGATAAACCGAAAAACATACTCTCGGTGTAGTTGCGGATTTCTTTATTGATTTTTACTTCCATATCGCAATTACCTCCAATCGTTATAAGCCGAGCATTTCCCGGACTAATCTATCAGCCATCTTAACCGCGCCAACCAAAACCAACATGTTGAAAATTAGCTCGCCCACATAGCTCCAAACCTGCGTGACCGCCGCCGCGTCGGGATTAACGGCGGGGGGAGATGAAGCGAACAGGCTAAAAATGATACAGGCCAGCACCACAATCGCACCCTCTAAGCAGACTGCCGCGTAGGATTTAATGAACGCTTTTCCCATACTGCTGGAAGGTTCACCCGCGAAAGCGGAGAGTGGTACGGGGGCGATAGCTGAATACATATACAACTTAAAAAAGCGCCCGTACACGGACATTATCATAATGAACGACAGCACCGTAATGAACAGGCCACCGATCAGCGTAACCGCCCAAAGCGGTATACTGTCAAGAAATCCTGTATTGTTGATTGCTGTTTTAATACTCTCCGGTAGCACGGTATCACCCGCGCCGCTGAATCCCGAAGCGGTCATAATCTGGCTGACAAGCCCCTGCACAATTCTGAACAACGCCATCATCAGTTCCAGTCCGTAAGTGACCGCCGCTTTAGCGCAGGCGAAGCGGACAAACACTTTAACGGCCACTTCGGGACGTTTCATTTCGGCAAACGAACCGCAGGTTTTCATCACGCCCACTACGAAAAACAGCACAAGCAAGCCCAATCCGACAGCCTGTACCGCACCGTGAATGTCCTTAATGACGCTCCATATCCCGCCGCCCTTAAAGGTTTCGGGACTTTGGGTGAGAAGCTGAAAAATCTCAGCCATTTTACTGTTCCATGTGTTCAGGGCGTTTTCAAGATTTTCTATAATCCAGTTCACAGGTTGACCACCACCTTTCCTAAAGATTTGCGGGGCAAGCCTTTTCGCACTTGCCCCGCTGTTGCCGTGCGGTTATCTGTCATCACGTCCTGCGGATTCTCGGATAACGCCATATTTGTCATCCACAAAATAGCGTCCGACAAAGGGGTTGAACATGGCATGGCATTTCACACCGTCATACTCTGCCAGATAGTCGTTGTCGCCCAGCCGCTTCACAATCGTTGCTTCGGCCAGTACGTTGGTTTCGCCCTGTTTCAGCGAATGGATATAACATTCGCATTTGTCGATATAGTCTGCCATTTTCCTCAACCTCCCGTAATCAGGTTCAGGATTTCTTTTGCAAAAGTTATGATAACGCCGCCCGCCAAGGTTAGGAAACCGTTGGCGCGTTGCGACGGATCGTGGCTCTTGAGGGACAGGCCGATTTGCACAATGCCGAAACCGAGCAAAATCAAGCCGATTGCCCTTATTAAACCAAAAATGAAGTTGGAAAGGTTGTTTACAACCGTCACGGGGTCGTCGGTAGCCGCGAACGCTGTCACTCCGAAGCCCATTATCAGCACGGCAACAAGCACCACGGCAATATAAGCGCGAAAGCCTTTCTTTACGCCGCCGCTCATCGGCAGCTTTTGGGTGGGTCTTTTACTTTTTTTCATGAGATGAATCCTCCTTTTTATTGAATCGTTCTTCTAAATCTTCCTCGGACAGCAGTTCAAAGTCTGCGTCCGCAATTTCCGGCTCCGGCAGATCCGCCGGGTCGATGTCATCGTCAAAGACAAGGGTGGCAACCGAGCCGGTAACAGCGCCGTGCTGGAACCGCTCGGCCTTGCCGTCTGTTGTGCCGCCTACGTTCGGATGACGCAGGATGTCAAATTTTTCGTCGAGGATGGGTCTTTCCCCTCGTATGAACAACAGGGCATAACGGTTATCCAACATTCTCACCTCGTCCGGGGTTAAAAGCTCGCGCCCCGAAATCTGAAAGTTAGTGCTGTAATTCCCGTTTCGCCCTGTGGATTTTCCGTAAGTGTTGGTGTCCAGCGTTTCCTTGCCAAGAAGTTCTGATACATATTTGTGGGTGCTTTGCTCGTTTCCGCCGAGATAGAGAAATTCGTCGCAGTTGCCGATGATCGCTTCCCATTCTTTCTCAAATAGTGCTTTGAGAGCCGCTATATTTTGCAAAATTATTGATACAAAAACCGATCTTGATCTCATTACACTTAAAATTTTTGAAAAATCATCGGGTAGCGATACGTTGCTAAATTCATCCATCAGGAAGTGAACCGGGACGGGAAGCGCCCCGCCGTGCTTGTGGTCTGCGCTGTAAAAAAGCTGCTGAAATAATTGGGTGTAGAGAATACTGACCAAGAAATTAAAGCTGCTGTCATTGTCGGGTATGATGATGAACAGCGCCGTTTTTTTCTCACCAATACTCTCTAAATCCAGTTCGTCGGTGACAGTCAGGGCAGCAAGGCTTTCAAGGTTAAACTTTTCAAGCCGCGCCGCAAGGGTGATTTGAATACTTTTGAGGGTCTTTGCACTCCCCGAACGGTAATCGCGGTAATACTTGACTGCGATATGGTCGGGGTTTCGCATTTCCAGCCTGTCGTACAGCTCATCCAGCGGTGATTGGTAACTGTCGTCATCCTCCCGAACCTCCCCGGCGCGAAGCATTTCCATCACCATCGGGAAATTCTGCTCGTCGGGTGGCGCTTCGTACTTCAAGTAAAAAATGAGCGCCAGCAAAAGCATGGAGGCCGCTGTGTCCCAAAACGGGTCTTGGGTCTGCGCACCTTTTGGAGTGGTAGACTTGAACAAGTTCGTCACAAGCCGCTGCACATCGTTATCATCCTTGAGATAGACGAACGGGTTGTAGCAATGGGAACGCCACATATTGATAAGGTCAAGCACCTTGACCTCCATTCCCTGCGCTTTCAGCAAAAGCCCGGTATCCCTCGTTATCTCTCCCTTTGGGTCTAAAATCACCATTGAAGTATTACAATTCATGGCATTGGGTTTGGCGTAAAATCTCGTTTTACCCGCGCCGGAACCACCCACTACAATGGTATTAAGATTGCGAAGATGCTTCCGAGCGTTCAGACCGATTCGGACTTTTTGAGTTAAAATCTTGTTCTCGGCAAATTGCTTTTCCGCATACTTTCGATTGACGGCGGCAGTATCGCCCCATTTAGCTGAACCGTGTTCCTCCCGTGGGCGGGTATTGCGCTTGGTGGAAAAATAAATCCCGATTCCCATACCGTAGGCGGCAATAAAAAGGAGGACAGTTTTCAAGCTGTCCCCGCACCATTCTATATGAAGTGGATTATTTAACGCTGCCGTTAGGTTTTCAAGAATTTTGGGAAGTCCCCCCGCTATGGCGGGGGCGACTAAGAGCGCCACCCACACCACCGGGATAAGACCAAACGCCGACAAAATAAGAGTTTGTTTTGGACTATCTCGCTTCATCCCTCACCCTCACTTTCTTTTGCGGGGCATGAAGGATTTTGAGAAGCAGCTCATCCGCAAAATCGGTAGGCTGCTTTTCCTCAATCTGCTTATTACGCATATCATTGAGCGCGGTAATCACCGCCCCTTCCTCGTAAGGGTCAAGGCTAATGATTTTCTGTTCCTCTTTCATAGCCATAATAGTTACCTCGCTTCCTGACTTTTCGCCGCCCTGTTCTGTGTCTCAAGCTGCCGCGCCATGCGCCCGGAAATATTCTCAAACGCATCACGGATTTGCGAAAGCTCGCCTTTGACATCCTGCGCCTCCATACCGTCGAATACATCGCTCACTTTGTCAAAGTCAAATTCCCGCATGTCCGCGCCGTACTTTTTACAAAGCAGATACGTTGCGGAATAGGCGGAAAACTCTTGCTCCGGCGACAATTCGGGGTCGGTAGCCAACTCAGCGCCAGCCATTTCATACGCAACGCTGCGGAAAGTGTCTGAAAATTCCATGCCCTTGCGGACAAGAATGTCGCCGTCCTCATTGGTCATTGCGCCACGGTCACCGGGCAGCTCGTCCACGCCTATAATTCTCATTGGATATTTGGAAATAAGCGCACCTAAAATCTGACGCTCAGTATAGTTGGGGCTGGGCGCTGTCCTCAGCTTGCGAGTGTCAACCTGTGAAATGTCAAATACCTTTTTGACATTGTAGCCCGTTCCCGGCGAACCGTCCTCCTTGGCGTACTCATGCGGCTCCAAGATAGAGATGGCGGTCTGTCCCGGCCTGACGGAGCAGTTCTGCCTTTTCCAGTAATCAAAACTCCCAAGCCGGGAAGCGTCTTTGTTTTGTGCAAAGACCAAAAGAGCGTTGACCGCCGAATAACGGTCAAGACGGCCTTGCAGATCGAGAAACGATTGGAACGCGCCACCGTCTGCCGACACTCCCATCGCGGTTTGGTCGGAAAGTTCAAACACTTCCTCGCGCTCGGCTTTTTTCTTAGCGGCATATTCTTCACTGGAAAGCTGCGGCGCGCCCGATTCCTCAGCGGGGGTATTGTTTAATAAATCATCAAAATTTGCCATGATTAAGACCTCTCTTTCGATTTTTTGGACTTGGGTTTTCGGGTATTTTGCGGCTGCTTATGCGCAGTAGATTGCGATTTCGGCTTATCCACAGCCGATTTTTCGTCACGCCTCGGCGCGTCCGCTTCTTTCTTCGCCTGCGCCGCCTTGATTTCCCGGATTTCCTCTTTCACGGACGGCTTTTCACTCGAAGTACCCCCTGCGGATTTGCTTCTGCTCTTTGAGGTAGGCTCGGACGGACGGGTTTTCGCCGTCTTTGCCGCGTCGGGGTTTTTCTGCGTCTGTGCCTCCTTCTCCACAGCCTTTTCCGCTTCCGGCGCGGCCTTGCCCTCGTCTTTACCGAGCAGATCGTCAAGCAGTTTTTCGGTGTCGTTTTTGTCCGGGGCGGCAGGCTCCGCGCCTTTCGCTTTTTCTTCTTTACCCTTGACGATTTCGCTTTCGATCTTCGCCTTATCCACGGTGGCAAACTTAAAGCGTTCCACAACACGGCTGATTTTCGGCGCGTCATCGGCTTTCACCATGATGTCGCACAGGCCGTCCGGGGAGTTCTTGCGGTTACGCAAGACACAGTAAACAATGCCGTACTGCTTCGCGCCCTGCGCGAATTTCTGCAAATCGCTGTCCTTAACCGAAAAAATCTCCAGCGCCTTGCCGGATTTGAGCATGGAGGCCATACGCGCCTTGCCTTTGAGTTTCAGCTTGCTGTTTTTGGATTTCAGCGCCGCCACCAAAAAGGCGGCAATCTCTTTTGCTGCCGCACCTGTGATTTTGGCGGCAACCTCAACGCCCTCTAAACTCAATCGTACAATTTGTTCAGCGGCGTCCCCTGAATGGTTCATGTTTCGTCAGCTCCTTTCCTTTGGATTTTTCATCGAAGCGATTGTTATCGCTTTCTGCCGCCCTGTGGATTTTTTCTTTCATTTCCGCAGAACGTTTTTCTATATCCTCACATAACCTCACCTCCCTCCGTAACGTCCCGATCTTATCGGACAGGGTGGCAATCTCGGTTTTGATCGCCGCCAGTTTGTCCTCGTCCTGAATACTCCGCGCCTGATAGCGCAAGTGCTTTCGATTGCCGGACAGAGCAATGATTTCAGCCGTCAACCCGTCCTTGTGGGCGGTTAGCTGTTCGGCGGTGTCAATGCCGTGCTTCACCAAAAGTCGCGTTTCCTTTGAGATGTTCTGAATAAAACGGATGTCCTCACGAAAGAGGAAGTACACACGCCCCGGCGATTGCTCCCGCTTCTTTGGCAGTACGCCCATTTTGTAGAGATAAGAAAAATACAGGGCGCGTAGCCCTGTAATCCGTCTTGCCTTATTCAGATTTCCCGTAAAGGGTACTTGCTTCGGCGGCTTTTGCGCCGGGATGATACGCCGATCCGGGCGGGTATTCGCCAGTATGCGGTTTCGGATTGATTGGGTGGAGTAATCCTCGCCAAAGTTGCGGTACAGCTTTAGTCCCCGGTCTTTTCCTTCCGGGCGCAGGGTAATGTCTTTGCCGAATTTGATGTGATAGCCTTTTTTATACAGGTTATCCCAAAGCTGCCGCTCGGTCATGGATTCCAAAATGGCTTGGTCGATGTCGGCTTTCACCAAACTGCGGTAGGTGGGGCGGTTTTCTTTTTCCGCTTTCCACTCGCCGTAATGCTTGGATTTACCGCGCCCCGGTTCCTCAATGACGGAAAGCCTATACTCCCGGCACAGCTTGTCGGATTCGATTTGCATATTGTAGTAATCCTGCTCGGTGCGGTGGTAGCGGATTCCGTCCACCCACGAAACCGTGTTGACGATAAAGTGGGAGTGCAAGTGATTGGCTTTATCCAAATGGGTGGCGACAATGACTTGGTAATTATCGCTCCATAGCTTTTTGGCAAGTTTTACACCGATTTCATGCGCCATGTCGGGAGTTAATCCGGCTTGCAAATCGCCGGGGGCAAAAGACTGTATGCCGTGGTAGGCGACAACACCCTCATCCTTGCCGAATTTCTTTTTTGCCGCCATCATCTCGTCGCGGGCGGTGTCCGGCTGGCAGTTGATACCCGTAACGTAATGCCGCAAGATTTCGGCATTCTCATCCGTCAACTGTGTTTTACGGGTTTGAGAAGCGTAATCAATGACATCTGAAAGCCCCTGT
>Ga0153946_1000969_pt1 | contig 12549 bp, 14 predicted proteins | sample TSNJ030MetaG_FD_104751 | JGI IMG/M metagenome (GOLD analysis project Ga0153946, IMG submission 104751) | Attine ant fungus gardens microbial communities from New Jersey, USA - TSNJ030 MetaG | ecosystem: Host-associated > Fungi > Mycelium > Unclassified | place: USA: New Jersey, Wharton State... | reverse complement strand
TTCCTGTTTGATTTACTTCCTTCTTTATTATAAATCGAGACCCACTGCCCTGTAAACGGTTGCCCGTCCTTATTATAACTGCAAGTCCAACCCTGATCAGTCTGTGTCCAGGTAACATTCTCCAGCTCATATACCGTTCCTGCACTGTTCTTTGGCGACTGCGGCTTGTCTGCTTCCGCAAATGATGAAAATGCCAGCATAATAGAAAAAACAACAGCAATAAGTACTCTTTTTATTGTCATTCCCATACTCCTCCTTAAAATGACTTCATAATAAAATGCTATAGCACTATTATATAATATTCATCTAATGAATACAACACTGTTACTGCCCATTTTCGACTTCCATTCAGTAGGTATGATATCACAGTTCATACCTTGCATCGCTTCACTATAGTCATATTATTTTCGGCAAAATCGGCGATTATTTCTACGTGGCTTGAGCGGGTACTTTTGATTGCAGTATCAGAGCCTAAATCCACGTGATTGCTGGTAATAAGTCCAAGAAATCCATTGAAAATGCCTGTATTTCTGTAAATAGGTCAAGAGTAATTTGTGGCTTTTTCACGGATTTTTTCGTTCCCCAAGCTACGAGAAACGGTAAAAACCCTTTCACCCGTTGAGGTCAAAATCCCGTCAAGATACCTTGCCCAATCTTCCATTTTCATAGGTATTTCCCGCTTCGCCTGTCTTAGTGTACTTGCGTGCCACCTTGGATTTCCTGCTGCCGTAAGAATTACATCCGCCTCAAGACCTGCGGATATTTCTTTATAGTTTGCTCCCTCAAGGTACTCTCGGTAGATTCGCTTTATAATCTCCGCTTCTTCCGGCACAATCACAAGGCTCTTATCTGCACCCTTGGCATAGCCTAAAAATCGGTTATGGTTGACCTGCACAATACCTTGCTGATAGCGGAATTGAATGCCCATTTTGACATTCTGCGATAAGGATTCGCTTTCCTGCTGTGCAACAGCAAGCGATGTCATGATGATAAGCAGAACCTCTCCCTTGGAATCCATTGTATTGATGTTTTCTTTCTCGAAAAACACAGCGATATTCAACACTTTAAGCTGTCGGATGTATTTCGCAGCCGTTGGCCGCTGCAAACAAACGGTTTCTGGATGCCATGTGCAAATGTCAATCACTTTTTCAACTCGTAAGGTAAGCGTTTTTTTACATACTATGGTAAGGAGTTTTTGCTCCGTGTGGTAAGCAGATTTTTACAAGGATGTCAAATACTCTCGGTCGTTTACGGAAACAAACCATAGTTTATAATATTTTATCAAGACATTTCGAATCAATAATTTTACAGTGATTAAATTGGGAAAAGTTATTAATTTTATTTTTTAATTGACAAAGAAATTCCTCATCTATCTGCTTTTCAATCCATATATTACGCACCGTCAAATGAGAGTCTTCAGCTTTAATGTCAATTCGTCCGACAAACTCATTTCCCCATAATATTGGTAAACAATAACTACAAAATGTACGCTCCTTTTCAGGAATATATATTTCCCATTTGTATTCAAACCCAAATACTTGAGATATAAGTTTTCTATCCCATATTAAGTTATCAAGAGGTGCTATAAACTCTACTCTTTTAGAAAATCCATTATATGCCATTTCTAAATACTTCAAATCATCTGCCGAGCAATAAAATTTTTCTTCCAATGTTTCAACATTAAATTCTATGATTTTCTTTTGCTCTACTAATTCTTGAATCAATTTTTTTCGTATTCTTTGAGTACAGCCCGGAATATAGTCCCATACAGGTGAAGCAAAATTCCACAAAGCACCAATAGTTTCTATCCTTCTTTGGATATGCCATTTATAAAAATCATTGTCCAAAATTTCATGATGTTCCTGATTGTATAATCTATTAAGAGTGTAGTATTTAATGTTTCCTTCCCTATACGCAATACGTATCCTGCCCTCTATGAATAATCGTTCTAATGCAATTTGATACACTGAAGCACTATGTCCCCAATACCATTTATGCCTATTTTTCGTTTCAAAACTCCTAACGCTAACGTAATCTTGACTACAAAATAAATTGATTATTTCGTCTCTTATCAGAAGATCCTCTATTTGACCTTTTCGACGTTTAAGTTTACTATATCGTATAGGTGATAATCGACTCCAATCGTCTTGATTGAAAATACAGAATTTTTTATCATAACCTTCTATCAACTTTTTATCTACATAAAGAAGATCGTACAACATTTTTTTCTCAAAATCTTTCACCCTTGCATTAAGTACAATTTCAGCGTTTTTGCCGCAAACATCCACAGGATCATATTGCACTGAATGTATTCTGTTAAAATAAGATAATACACCATCTTTACCTCTAAACTGATAATCACCTATTAAGCCCTGCCTATACAACAAAAAGTTCTTAAATTCAGTCTGACTTAAATATAACATGGTGTACTCCTTCAAATATCTTTTTCTAACTGTTCAATAATAAATTCAGGATTTTTCAATTTTTCATTAAGTTGTTTAATATTATCTAAACCTAATTGTGAAACGCAAGAATAAATTAAACGTTCAAGTCCTATTCCAATACATGCTGAATAAGCAATAGGATTAGTTATCTCATTGGTGTGAATATCAAATCTCTTTCCTATAAAATTTCCATGTTTATTAAATGATGCCACTGCAATCATCTTTCCATCTGGAATATATAGTAGCAATTCATGTTTTGATCCAATCATTTTCTGAATATTTAATCTTTCTGCAGTACAATCTGTCATAAAAAATATATCATTTGCTGTTTCACATTTTCCACAAATACCAAGTATATCCATAACTTTTGTAGTATAACTCATATATTTTTCTACCGATGATTCTACAAATTTTCTTGTTCCAACAAAGACTGTTTCCCGGATAGTAAAATCTACCAACCTTTCAAATGGCTTATCACAATCCCCTTCATATCTAAAAGACCTTCCGCTTGTTGTATACGAAGAATTATCAATACTACTATTTTTTAGCATATCATAAACATAGTAGCACATAGTTGGCGGTAGACTATATCCCGAATCACACATTTCTATATCATCACTAGTTCGGCTGGACACATTCTGGGAATATATTTGGTAATTCTGCAATCCTTTTTTTAATCTGTTTATCTTCATCCACTGATATGGATTATGCTCAAAATATCCAGTTGCTTCAAGTGTTTTTGTTGGCAACAAAACAGGAAATTTATATGCTTCACAGTCAAACACTTGTTGAGATATGGTAGCAAACAACTCATTAAATCGATTAAATAATATAAGCAACTCTCCTTTCAACGTAACTTGACCAATAGAGTTTTTGTACACATATCCACTATCAAGAATCTCCTGCAAGCTACTTTTGACCAATGAATATTCTTTTTCCCAAGCAACCTTACTCGAAATACTTTTAATCTTATATATATCTTCTAAAAGATAATCTAGCATTTGTAAAAACTCATCTATCTTTGCCTCAGAAACAGATAAGATTGTTATGCTATAAGCCAAATCATCTTGATAATTAATTAAATAATCGATTTTATCCTCGCATAAAAAAGGTAATCTTTTTTGAAATTCACTAATTTGATATTCTTTAATTTTTCTTTTGAAAAAATATTCCACCATCTTGTTACCTCATATTCATTTTATCTTGATTATACATGTTTAAACCATCTCGATAATTATTCATCACTATTTTATGCGCTTGCATCGCATCATCATTTGTATAAAACTCTTCGCTAACATTACCCGCAAAAAAATAATAATCTGGACTAAGTTTAATATAATTCCCTTCTTTTGCAAAAATGTTTTCATTTATCATTCTTTCTATTACACTATTAATCGGAGAGTCCAATACCAGACTGGAATTATCTATCTTTATCAAATTCGGCATTAACACAAATTTTCTACGAGTCAAATCTGTACATTTTTTCATTGCTCTTATTCCGTATCCTGATGAAGATACAGACTTAATATACTGCTTTAAATCGACATAATTTCGATAAACAATATCAGACACAAACCCTCGTGCAGAAGCTCCAATTCCCAACTGCCAGCAATCAATACCACCTAGTTGCATATTAATATATATATTCGGCTCTTTTTGTCTCTTTGAAATCGTGTTTGACATGCAAAAATTAATATTTGAATCTTCAATTAATTGCTGGTATACTCGATAGAAATCATTTTGTCGAGAAATTGAATAGTATTCACTTAAAAGTTCTTTTTCTTGCATCCATTTATACATCCTGGTACCCGGAAATATGTTTAGATGATATAGATCAATGCAATTTATCCCTACCTCAAAGCAACAATTAATATCATCTAATAAATTTTCTGGGCTTTGAAATGGCAAATTATACATTAAGTCTACATTACAATCCAATTGCGAAGTACTTGTAATTTTCCATATTTTTTCTAACAATTCATCCTTTTTATAAAATAAACCCAATGCCTGACGAGACTCATCATTAAATGTCTGTATACCAAAACTTATCCTCTTTATACCATATTTTATTAATTGATTTACAGTGTCATCCTCTAATAATTGACGAATATCGCTTTCTATTGAAATTGGTAATTCTTCCTCGCATTCAAATTTAGATTTGATAAAACAAATCAATTCATCATAATACAGTAACGGAACACAGGTTGGTGTTCCTCCACCGAATTGTATTGCTTTAACTTTTGAAACATAGGAATGATACGTGTTTAATTCTTCTTTTAATGCTTCAAAATAGGATTTTACTATTTCCAAATCCAATTCATTCAACTTAAAATAATTACAAAACTTACAATTATTCTTGCAAAATGGGATATGTATATAAATCACAACGTCTTTTTTACGTTTTTCAAGCATCTGATTAACTGTACATTTTCCGCCAATGTCATCCAACAAACTTACTTGTGGATATTCATAATGTTCTGTCGATTTTCTAGTATATCTTATACTCATTTTTTATATTTTCCTATCAATGCATTAAGTTTATTTATAGTTCTAAAATTGTTGATATCGTAGTCAACTGATTCCAAAGATATTTTAAAATCTTCTTCCATCATACTAATTAATGCAATAAGACCTAATGATTCAAGTATTGATTCCTCAATCAAATCAGTATCATCACTAAGCAATTCAGCATCAACACCAACTTTAGCAATCAGTTCTCTGACTTTTTTCTGATACATTTTTTTCCTCCTCAGCTAATACAATATAGAATACACAATAGTTCAATAAATCAATCAAGTTGTCGAGAGCATCTTCTCGATTTTCAAGCACCATCAAATGAAATTTTCTAAATCTAACTACCTTTCTACCCATATCCCTACAAACACCAACCCTACCACGTTTATACCATATGTCGCCATAGTAAGCGTTTTTTTTGATTTGTTTATTATATGCTAAATCAATAAAATCTTTTTCGTTTAAAGATAATTCTGAAAATGCAAGATGCTTAATAGACATTGACAAATATTCAACCATCTTAACACTTGTATCAAGCTTCAGAAAACCAGCATCATAATTATTGAATTCAATTATTCTCTGAATTTCTGTTTTAATTTCGCCTATATTCTTCAGTATTAGCAATCCAGAAAGTTTCTGGCATAAATTCTCAATATCTATATCTGGAATGGTTGCTTCATAAAGCTTTTGATATAAAGTTGAAAATTCTTCTGGTGAATAGTATGTAGTTTCTAATTGTTCAATATAATTAAATGCCATTGTGATTTCTTTGTCATATTTTCCCAATTTTATCATTCTCCATTATACTGATGCTTATTAATTAACTCTATTGCCCACTGAGTTATAGTATCATTTTTCTCAATTACAAACTCCTGCCCCCTACATGCCGATTGGAAATAATCCTCTTTCCACGAATCCATTGAATGATAGGCAATATCTAACCCACGAAAGAAATCTGGTAAATCCCACTTGCTACGACTCATTCCCTTCTTCGAAAGACGCAATTTCTCATCAAATAAAAAACAGCCATATCCTGGAATTTTTTCATCCCATGATGAATTTTCTCTTGCGGCATAAATACAATTGTTCGGTCTTATACGGCGTCTTTCACTCATATGAGGATGGTATTTTATCCACTCTGGCATTAACACATCCGTATTTGTGTAATACTTTTCATCAATTTGTAAATATCCATAAATAGCATGAAATCCTTCACCTTTAGTAAAGGATAAAATTCCATTTTCCTCTGCAACAGTGTTAAACCAACCAAAGAAGAGAAAAAGATCTCCTTGATCCACATGGCGTTTATCAAGGACAGCTTGTGCGGCTCCCACCTGACCAAAGCATCCTCTCCAATCTGATACTCTATCCATTAATAGCCTTCGATTAAGATCTGGGTCTAAATGGCACTTTGTATTTTCGTTCAAATCAACAGCTTTTTTATCTCGAATCCTATTAGATAATTTTTTCATATATTCCATATAAGTTACATCATCATTCAATCTAAGATCTGCATATGCAAAATTATCTTTGCTACTAGGAATAGGTAGGGATACCATCTGACCATTTGGTAAAATCAAACTTGGATATCCACCATATGTTGAATCAAAACCTTTGCGACTCAATATTACTTTCATATCATCACCTCATGCTATAGTATAAATTTTCAAGCACATCTATTTCATAATTAAGATTTACTAGCCATTTTCTTTGATTAGTTCTTAAATACATTTTCTCCATATACGCACTAGAAATTAATTGAATTATTGAAATATACATATTGTCGTAATTAATTGAGAAATCTTTTTCAAAGACTGTAAAACCATTAAGTATAGCTCGCACACAAGTACATTTTTGGAATTCAATCGATCGTAAGCATGACTTAATTATTTCCCATTCTATGGGGATTTTTGAAACATGTGAAAAATCAATTACGGCAATATCCTTCGAACATATTAAATCATTATTTAAAAGCAATTGCTGGATGTTATAATCTGAATGGGATAACACAGTTTGATGTACTTTTCCTTTATCAAATTTTATTTTATTTAATAATTCAACCTTTCTTTTAATTATTTCTTTTAACTCTAAATCGGTAGTCTTTAACCGTTCTATTACCGACGATATAATATCAGCCATAACATATTCATGTCCAAATAACATGTTAATTTTTGTTTCAAGTGGAAATTCTCTCAGCAACTCTACAATATGCTTTAATATCTTCAAGAGCCTATCACCTTGTTCAAAATCTAATGAGTTTTTCTCTCTCGTCGTACCAGAAAGCTTATATTGTAGATGCATTCTATAATTTCCTACTTGCTGAATATACGATCCATCAATTGCAGTGACATGATTGCTAGTACAGAAATTTTTGCTTCTCAAATAATCACAAACAAGAATTTCATCCTCAATTCTAAATTTCACATTATAATCAAATAATTTTAATAAAAATTTATCATCTATCCAGTAATTCTCTTCATTTCCAACTTTATCTTGCCTGATTTTGTCGCAGCAAATGCAATATCTTGTTTTCAATATTTCCGATATATGTACAACATCCATATTGCAACTCCTTATTATAATAGAAAAATTTAAACTATGGGTTTAGAAATGTTATAGAATATGCAATTGGGGTCTAATCCACATAATCCGTTTAAAGTGTTATAAGCATTTCCTCTACACCCTCCCGTGCAAACTTTTTGATATGCATCACAGTGCATACATCTTTTAGGCATTGACGTAAGAAATCTCATACGTTTTATTGTATCTGACAACAAAATTAAATCTAATGATTCGCAAGTCAGATTTCCACAATAAAATTTTTTGTTTCCTTTAAACATACCACATGGATAAACATCTCCATTTCTCGCAATATAAATAGTCTCTCTTGCTGCAGGGCACCCAAAAGCAGCGAAATAATTTTCCAAATAAAAATCACTTAGCATAGAAAATTTATCAATATGAATACACTGTATAAGCTCCTGTTGGACTTTTAAGTACACACTTTTTGCTTGTTCTTGGGAAAAAAGCAATCCATCTTGTCCAATTGCACGCCCTGCATATTTTACAAACCCTATATTTATGCTAACATCCAAATCATATTCCGATAAAAGACGATCAAAATCTTCAATTTGATTATAATTTTGTGCATTTACAGTATAATTAACTACAAATCTTATATTAGGATGTGCTCTAACACTATTAATCAAGTTTTGAAATACAATATCAAAATTGCCTTCACCTCTAATATAATCATGTGTTTTCTTATATCCATCAAAGCTTACTCTAATGCTATCAAGATTTGATAATGAATCTAACCAATCAAATCCTAGATTTATTCCATTGGAATAAATAATATATTTTAGACCTATATCTTCGCATTGAAAAGCAATTTGCTCAAAGTCATCCCTATCAAACGGCTCTCCCCCTGTAAATTTAATTAATCGGACACCGCCTTGCCTAATCTTCTTGAGGATGGAATGAATGTCATCAAGGCAAAGATCTTTTCCATCATAGTTATTATTAATACAATGTTTGCATTTTAATGAACACTTAGAAGTTACTTCCAAAAACGCAATTCTAGGTCCTACTTCAATATTCGGCTGATGCACCATTAAATCTCCTCTCAATATCTTGTTGTATTTTGACAAAACAGCATTCTTCTTTATCAGCAATGTTCATCAAAATCTCAGCAACATAATTAAAATTTATGATCCTTTCTTTAGCTAACATTAATTGAAACAATACATTCTTCCATTGTACTGAAATCTCCAACAACTCTTGTATATATCTCTCTTGCACACCAACAATACAGTTCTTAAGAGCAAAAGCAAATTTTTCTCTTGAAGTAGAAATTCCCTTAAGCCATGTATAAATAGCCGCTACACGATAATCATGGACACCATCTAATTCATTTTTTATATTAAATTCGTTTCTGATAACAAATGAATAGCTTCTTATATTTTCAAACAAATCGCTATCTTTCATTTTAATCAATTGTTTTTTCAAAAACAGCCCTGCTGCATACTGAACATCTACATTTTTTTGTGTATTCCGAAATAGAATTACTTCCCCAGTGTTTCTCCCATGTATGTAATCTACAATTGGCAATATTTTGTAAATAGAATCTCCTGTTGTTTTATCTAAGCAAATAAAATCATTATCCTTTGTAACACCAACCACAAGGACATAATGATTAATGTGGGATTTATAATATGATGGATACCATGGGCAGTAAAACGAATCAACATACACCATGACGGGATTTTTTTCTTCAATCTCCGACTTTACTACCTTAATTGATTCATTAGCGTTTGTTATATACTTAACCAACAAATCTATGTCATAGATATCTTTGACACCATCTATAATCCACCTCATGGGGGCATTATTCCGAATTCCTTTAAATTCTTTAACATAATTATCTGTAAAACTCCAAGAAGCCAACCCTAAATAAGTTGGATCCTTTCCCAACCAATTAATATAAGCATAGAGAGGACGTTCAAAACATGTCAATTTCTTATCTGGGTATGGATAAATATTATCAATTACTATATCAATCATAAATCCGCTCCAATAATTTCTTTCATAATTTCGTTTGTACCACCGGCACTGTAGTATGCTTTTGAATAAGCTTCATACGGTATAAGTATATTAGATTTTAAAATACTTTGGGCTCCTAATAATATTTCCGTCTTCTCTAAAATATATTTTAATGTATCCGTTGCATAACTTTTTGCAATAGCAACATCGCTTGGAAGTATAGCCTTACCTTCAACATACATTTCTTCCAAATTTGACAAATATGTTTCAAGAAGATGTGTATTCAGTTTCATTTTGGCATATGAAAATTTCCAATATTGGCTACCTTGTAACATATCTCTTTTTTCCCTATATACACGCAAAAAAACTTCTAGTAAACTTTTTGTCATAACCAGCATTGTTATGGAACAAAACAAACGTTCCACCGCCATTGCTTTATTTAATACAAACATCGCTTTTAAAGCATTATTAGTGTAGAGACATTGACATTTTGTATTAACAAATTCAATTTCAGCAAGATCATATCTCCCCATAGCGTCTGAAAGAACCAGCTTTCCACGAACCATATTATTTAGATCATCAGTATAAAATAAATTTAGTTTTTCATCACTGTCTCTAGCTAAAAAAATAATATTATCAGCAATATTACCATTTGATATATATACTTTTTTTCCCACCGCCTTCTTATTGCCAACAGAGTTGTCAGAAACTTGAGTTTTAACATTTTGAAAACTACTACCTCCAAACTGTTCTGTTAATGCCAAGCAAAAGACCCCATCACTTTGTAATTTGATTTTTATTTCTTTTTTTATATTTATATCAGATTCATCAATAATTAATCTGATAACATCATTCTGTAACCAGAGAGGATACTCAAATAATTCTTCTTTTACTAAAATTTTGCAAAGTTTAATAGTATCTGATGCTGATGTCTGAAATGCTCCTGCTTTGCTAAGATGTACCCAAATCTCTTTCATATCGGTTTCACCATTAGTTTTAAGAAAACAAATAATATCTTTCATTGTATCATCTGTCATTCTATTCCTCCTATCTAACAAAACTATGTGCAATAAGATAACGTATAATTAACTACTGGCTATTTTTCTATTCCTATCCCAACTCCATCTGGAAACACGAAAGCCTGCTCATATTTGACTCCCAGCGCCTCCGCGATCACCATCATTTCCTCAGATGAAACAGTGCCTCATTTCAGTTTTTTATTAAAATTTTGTGGTGTTTGACCTATACGCCTACATAACTCTGTAAGGCTGATATTCTGTTTCTCACACAACTCTCTTATCATGCCTGATGATGCCATGAAACACCTCCAATAATATAAATTCCATTATAAACCATATGGTTTATTAAAACAAGGTGAAGTCACTGTATTTTATATAACATCAAAAGCACAATGAAACCCATTTCCAGATTACAAAGTGCTTCAAATCCCTGACTAAATAAACGTTTACATTTTAATTTCCACCTCAACCCCAGCCTTAAATTCCACCACGAGTTTCTCATCATACACCGTAATCTTTTCAATCAGCCGTCTGACCAGCTGTTCATCATACTCGGTGACTTCTGCAGGCTGTTCCTGCAGGTGTTTAATCATATCCTGCACACGTTGTCTGGTACCCTCACGCCCGGCATCGTCCACCAGGATATTCTGCTTTTCTTCCCGGAGGCGGTCGATTTCGTCGGCTATCGGTTCGTAGTCCTTCTTGGCATTCGCCAGTTTCAGTAGTTCCTTCTGAAGTTCCATCAGCTTTTCATCAATGGCAGCTATGGCTTCTTCGCTGTTACCGCCAAGGGCCGATTCAATGTTCGCCTGCAAAAGGGGTAGAAAGGTATTCTTGTTGACATTAATCACATTGACCGCCCTTACCACAACCTTCTGGAGAGTTTCTTCCTTGACCGCCCTTGCAGAGCAGTCTGCTCCGTCTTTCTCCACCCGGCTCACGCATCGCCATACCGTGTACTTGCACCCACGGTTGTCCATTTGATTCTGCGGAAAATATCTCTGCAGTGTCCGCATACCACAATGCTGGACAAAGCATATCGGCTGCTGTAGACTCGCTTTTTCTGCTCCGTACCGCTGTGGATGTTCGCTCTGCGGAGGATTTCTTCCTGCACCTGCATATAAAGGTCACGGGGAATGATAGTCAGATGGCTGTTCTCCACATAATACTGCGGAACGATACCGTTGTTCTTCACTCGCTTTTTGGTGAGGAAATCTACCGTATAGGTTTTCTGCAACAAGGCATCCCCGATGTATTTTTTATTCTGTAGGATTTTCTTGACTGTTTCCGGTCTCCATCGTTTCTTTCCGGCAGCCGTAAGGATTCCATCCTCTTCCAGCCCTCTGCCAATTTGAAGCAGGCTTGCACCTTCCAGGTATTCACGGTAGATTCGCTTGACCATCTTTGCCTCCGTTGGCTCAATAATAAGATGTCCGTCCTCATCCTTGGTGTATCCCATGAATCGATTGTGGTTGACCTGCACCAGTCCCTGTTGGTAACGGTACTGCAATCCCAACTTCACCTTCTGCGAAAGTGACTTGTGCGTGGTAAGCTGTTTCTACAATCACTTCGTAAGGAGTTTTTTCACTTCCCGGTAAGCGCTTTTTTCAGTGCGCGGTAAGGATTTTTTACATATCACAGTAAAGACTTTTTTACACATCATGGTAAGCAGATTTTTTTATTGGCGGTAAGCAGTTTTTTCGTAATCCCACAATCTGCCATGTGATGAGACATCACCAAACAGCTTTCAGTCTTATGAGATAGCCGCTCTCCCCTATGTTCTGTACAAGTCCTGCAAGTATTCGGTGCCGGATGCGTACGCATTCAAGACGGTCAGTTACAAGATCTTCAGTGGAAAGATCCATATCTATGACGAGGCCTATAACTTCATCTGCAGCCATTATCTAAGTGACCGTAAAGGCAGCATCAATCAGCTGGACGGGCACAGACGACAGGAGCCGACGGATTGGATCGATGTCATGGAGCGCCTGCGCAAACGCTGGAATTGTTATGATTTCCAGCACTTCATC
>Ga0153946_1000968_pt1 | contig 12552 bp, 17 predicted proteins | sample TSNJ030MetaG_FD_104751 | JGI IMG/M metagenome (GOLD analysis project Ga0153946, IMG submission 104751) | Attine ant fungus gardens microbial communities from New Jersey, USA - TSNJ030 MetaG | ecosystem: Host-associated > Fungi > Mycelium > Unclassified | place: USA: New Jersey, Wharton State... | reverse complement strand
GGTTTTTTAGGGTGACAATTAGGTTTCACATTCTCACCTCCTTTCGCGTCCGCGAAAAGGCGGGTGATTTGTTTTCCCCTTTCGTCACTACTACGGTGGGCGTGGCCTCTATTGGCAAACTTTTGAGTAGTAACCTGAAAAAAATTATTGAAGAACGCAAAAAAGCCCGATTGAACAAAGTCCAATCGGGCGAGGGGTTCAATATTGCATGTTACATGATGTACAGTTTCATATGGCTGACCGGAATATCCCGTTAAGAGGACATGGCTTTTTTTGACAAACTACCTAAGCGTGATCGAGCGGGAAAAAACGGCATGGCGGCAACCTCCTATGGGGCCGCCGCTTGCCGAAAAAAGGGCGCAGTTATTAAGCCCTCTGAGAAAACGAAAAACGACGGCTTTTATTAATCCGTCGTTTGGCTCGTTTCTGTAAATTGGCGTGAAATATCGTCTGCCATCAAACGGCTTTTTTTATATAGCCGTAGGGCAGGTTCTATGCTTACCTTATAAGCCAGTTACCTCCTAATTTTGTCCAAAGTGTAAAAAATATTCGTACCCCCTTATATATCTGCCGCAACAACGATTTTTTCTAATGCTTATCTTAGCCATATTTCAGGCTCATTCATTGTTTTTTGTAGTTCCTCCAAAAACACTTTCAAATGATAGCCATCAGTAGTAGCGTGATGTATTGTTATTGAAAGCGGCATTGTGATTTTTCCATTATTCTCTACAAAGCCACCAGCTTCAAAGCTTGGAACGTAATAGTCCTTAATTCCATGATTATGCAGAGAAAAGCTATTGAACGTAAACCACGGAATGCAGGAAATAACATACCCATTGGCAGGGGGCAATCCTTTGGATGAGAGTATACCATGACTATTTCCATGCTTCGTAGTATCTTCAATATAACTATCGTAAAACGATTGGAAGCAATCATCGTATTCTGTCCACAACAAAGATGTTTTTTTATCATCTTCATGAAATTGAGGGTAAAGCGGCGTAAGTCTTTCCCAATAACCTAAAACTCCATCTTTGACAGCCACCCGCAGTTCTTTTTGCTTCTCAATCGCTCTTGTCACTAAGAACAAGTAGGCGGGAAAGAATTTGTGGCCCTTTTGTTTGAAAGTATTTCTTAATATCGTCACATCCATTGTGACATCAACGGTATATGAAGTCGGCGCAATTTGCGTATAGTAGTAAAACGACTGTGCCATTGGCCATGTAGTCATATCTATTGGTTGAAAGATCGGTTCACTTTTCATCTATTTACTGTTTCCTTTCAATTCTACTAAGTAAACTGTCTAACTGCTGCTTAATTGTGTCCGGCGAAAGTGGAATAGCTGCTCCAGCCATTTTGAGTCCATCAATAAAAATAACCATATGCTCTGCTTCTATTCGGGTATTAAATTTTTTGAACTCATTACGGGACTGTCCATATTGAAGTAAATGCTCCATCATATCAAGAGCGTAACCATAGCGGTTTGTAAGGAATCCTTCCTCGTCTTGCCCGCTTCTCTCAAATTCATAGATGGCAAGCGACAAACCCCCTTCTCCTGCTAAAATGCCGTTGTAAACCTGCTCAAGATAATATGACAGCATTTTAGTCGCCGGAAAATCAGCATTCATTGCTTTTTTAGTTTCTTCTTCCCAATCATTTTTATCGTTCATTAGCAAGGTGGTAAAAACATCCTTTGTAGAAGAAAAATGCCGATATAATCCACCACGGCTTAACTCAGTTGCTTCACAAAGATCGCTCATAGTGACCGCAGTAAACCCTTTTTGGATGAATAACTCTTTCGCGGCTTGTAGTATTTCAGTTCTTGTTTGAATGCCCTTTTCTGACATAGCTATACCCCTCTCAAAAGCGACACTCTCGTCGCACTTATATTATGCGACAATATTGTCGCTTTGTCAATACCTTTTTTAGCGGAATAGAATTTTTTATTTTGGGTTTTTATCTATTCAAGAATAAGAACATGGTATAATTCTTGTAGGTATATGGCATGGGTTATAGGGAGATGAGTCTCCTAACAAGCATAGGAAGTGTATTGACACTTCCGTATTTTCCACTCCCGGCCCTGCGGGGCCTCCGTGGAAAATTGCTTGATGGGGACACCCCATACCCCGGTAAAACCGCGAAAAAGAAAGGCTCGCGCTGATAATGCTGCTTTTTGTGGAAATCTGCCCCAAACTATGGTAAAATTGATTCATCATATCGGACGGGGGCTTTCATATGGAAAAAGAGAATTTATCGTTTGATGTGGAGACTATCCGCGCTGCTGTTGCCGGTGAAGTATGGGGTGTGGAAAAAGTCATTAAGCATTATTCCGGCGAGATAGAACGGCTTTGCTCAAAAATGGAGAAGCAGCCGGACGGAAGCTTGAAGAAAGTTGTTGACGAGGATATGCGACAATCCCTCGTTTTGAAGCTGATAGAATCGCTGCCGCAGTTTGAAACTGAACTGTAAATTTAGCTGAACTAAAAGTTATAATAGCAATGGGGATTTTGGATTGGTTTAGTGCGTCTATTTGTTAGCTAATATCGTATTAATTGAATGAATTGTTTGCAGCATTATTAAAGAAGGTGACATTTTTTGAAAATAAATAAGAAAATACAACTCGGAAAACGCGGAATAGATCTCATTCAAACAATGGTTGACGATAATGATTGTTTTTTTCACGAAATAAAACAAGAAAATGACGTTGGAATTGATGCCATTATTGAATTATCAGATAAAGGTGTTCTGACAGGTGTTAATGTTGCTGTGCAGATAAAGACAGGAGATAGTTATATTGATTATTTGAATAAAAAATGTACTATTCCTATCGGAAAACATAAAAACTACTGGAAAAATCATGCTTTACCTGTATATGGCTTGGCATGTGATTTAAAAAAGAATTGTTTCTACTATGTTGATATAAAAAAATATATAATAGTTCACGAAAAAGAAATTGATAATGGAGATATAAAATCTATTAGATTCAATATTGCACTACATAATACTATAACTTCAAAAAATTTTGCTGATTTATTTGCAAAACATTTTTTTGGCATGGTTCCATTGCTATCATTTGAAAAAGCAAGACAATTTGTAGATTCGGATTTCTTAGCTGATATTTGTTTAGGGCTTGATGTTCTTTGGGTACACCACTATGAGATAGAAGAAGCATGGAATATTTTTATTGAAACTTTTAGAAATAATACTCAGTTTAAATGTTGGCATAAGATAGTTGTTTTCATTTCTGATGGAACCCATAACCCTGATCATTGGAGATCTGGTAAAGGTTATGAATTTCGCTCCAAATTTGCATCTGCCATAATACAAAACTTAGGGAAAGAAGATATAATAAAGTTGTTGAGTGCTGTAGATGAGTATGAAAGTTTTCAAAGAGGTTCATTTGGTGAAAGTGTAGATTTTACAATTAGGGAAATACCCAATAAGATTACCCACCTTGTTGATATTATAGAAGATGATGGCATTAAAGAGAGTGTTCGTGATAATGCACTTTTTCTTTTAGCTTGCTATGATGAGAAAATATTTTTGGATGTAAGTACAAAGTATAATCTTCCTAGTAGTAATATGCTTCAAAAAGCGGTCAAGCAATGCGGTATAATTAATCCATATGCATGATCTATGATTGTGTCTGCATCCATGTTAGTTTTTGTACGGTTTTGATGCCTTTTCCTTGTATTTTTACCGTTTCACTCCCGGTAATACAAAGACATTACTGCGCCCATTCGTTCGGCGTACAGGCGATATTTTTAGCGAAAAACGCACCTTTTTGATACAGCATTTCGCCCAAAAGCGTTACTCATAGCCATTGAATCAAAATGCTGTTAATATCGTTGTTCGGCTAACCTTCGGCGCCGCCTATCCAGTCGGTCAAGGGGCGGGTAGTATTTTTTCTGCCGCAGGCGCAACACAGAAAAAATCTCCACCCTTAAACCCTTGACCGACTGAATTTTTGCCGTGCCATTGCGCTGCCGAAAACGGGGAACAGGAGCTTCGCTTCCTGCCGCCGTTTCGTCCGCTCCATTCTACGGCAAAAACGGCTCTGCTGGTATGTCGGTAATCACAAGCTTTTACGGGGGCTACTCGCCCCCGCGCCCCTCGGCCTCATCCAAAAGAACAGGATAGGGGTTTTAGCGTGTAACGCTTTCTATGTTGGTTTTGAGGCTTTTAGAGTAAAGATATTATCTGCCCTCATAGCGTCGCTTACAGGCGATAAAAACATGGAAACACGCACCTTTCCTACACTTTATTTGGTGTCTTTTGAAAATCGACGATAAAAAACGCCGCAGACTTGAAAATCTGCGACGTAAGTATTAAACTAGGCCATCTTTGTATGTAGGCTGGATAGTTTTACAACGCTTCTTCTGCTGTTTTACTGGTTTTTTGCTTTATACCAATTTGTACTGTCATCAGATGATGAACTTTCGGGGGATAGCAATAGTATTCTAAATCAGAAGGCAATTTTGAGTAAATACGCAAAAGAAAATCATTTCCCCAACCCGACTTTTTTCGTGGATGATGGTTTTTCGGGAACAAATTTTGAAAGACCCGGTTGGAACGATATGCTGGAACAGATTGAAGCGGGAAAGGTCAAAACCGTTGTTGTCAAAGATATGTTCCGGCTTGGGCGTGATTACTTAAAGGTAGGCTTTTACACCGAAGTCCTGTTTGTCGAGAAAGGCATTCGCTTCATTGCCATCAACAACGGAATTGACAGCAACAATCAGCAGGACAGCGACTTTACCCCATTTTTGAACATAATAAAGGAGAACTTCGACTAAGGAAAGTATTTACACCAAACCGACAAACTTGTAATGAATCCGAATGTCTTGCCGTTTTACGCCGTTTTCGATAACCCGCTCGCCTATCTCTATTTTCTCAATCAGGCTTTCTAGCATATCCCGGTCCACATCCTCAAACGAGGATTTTTCTTTTATGAGACGTATCCAGCTTTGTATGTCGGAGAGCTTGGCGGCGGCTTCCTGCTCGGATTGTTCCAACAGGGTCAGCCGGTTTTCTTTGTCCAGCCGTTCCGCCTCAATATCCTGCGCCATTGCGGAAAAGCTATCTTCCGATAACGTGCCCGTTACCCGGTCCTCATAGAGCTTTGCCGTAAGCACTTCCAGATGATGAAGCCGCTGCCGGAGCTCCCGGCGTTCCTTTGACGCTTCGGCTTTCGATGCCGTCCGACCGCCGATTAGCTTATCCCGCAGGCGTTCCAACATGGCGCCCTCGTCCAGCGCGATTTCCGCCGCCATTTGCCGGATGTGTTCAAGCACAATCTTTTTCAGCGAGATTTCATATACCGTGTGCCATGAACAAATCGCGCAGCCCGATACTCTGAATGTGCTGCAATTATAATGAATGTAGGTTACGCTTTTGCCGCTCCGCTTCCGGGTATGCGTCTCGCAGGCGCCTAACATGGGAGCGCCGCAGTCTGCGCATACGAGCAACCCCGAAAATAAGGTTTTTTCATGCTCCCGCTGATTGGCGGCTTTCGCTTTCGCCCGACTGTTTAGCGCCTGCACCGTTTCCCATGTGCCGGCGTCGATGATGGCGGGGTGCGTATTCTTCCGGCACGCCGCTCTGCCGGGTATCCGAGGTGGCGCCGGGAATGGGATATTCCGGTGGGCGCATGGCCTCCGGCTGTCCGGGAGTGTCCGGCCCCGGCCGGTAACTGTTATCCGCCATGCTCTGGCGGCGCTGATTGTGCCGGCGCATGGAATCCGGCCGGAGTGCTCCGCCCGGTTCGCTGTAAAGGGGCGCCCGCGCGCTTTCCGGCGCGGAGGTGTGGGAAGCGTCCGGGGCTCGGCTGTCGCCGTCGAATCTGGAAGCCTCCGGGGTCGGGGTATCAAATGGCGCGCCCACCGAAGTGGGAGCGTCCGGGTATGCAGTATTCCCCGGAGGCTGTTCAAAAGAGCCCTGCCGAGGCTGCCCGCGCCCGGTCCTGCCGGAAGAAACAGGGCGCAGAGCTTCGCCCGCGCTCTGCGGCGGGGAATCCCGCCGCAACTGAAAATCCTGCCCGCGCTGGCTTATGCGCTGTTCCTCACCCGTGGAAAGGTCTTGCTCAACGAGGCCCGAGCGGGTCATTTTGTGTACCTTTTTGCTGCGTTTTTCAAACTCTCTGCTCAAATATTACTTACCTCCTGTTCTGTAAGGCACGCCGATGTAATCCAGCACGGCGCCGCAGCCTATACGGTTGATACAATAATCGTGCTGTTTCGGATGGGTAATCTCCATCCTTTGAAAACGGTTCGGCTGTTTTTCCAAATGGACGCCGAGTAGTTTGTTATGCAAAGAAGCGGCTGCAACTACTGATAAAATCAGAGTTTTCAGCCGCTTCGCTTGGCATAATGTTTCGTTTTGATTTCTTAGTTGTTTCCCAAAATCTCCGCTAAGTCCTGTTCCGGTGTGCTTATCGGGTGCAGATTGAATTTTTCAACCAACACGTTTACAACTGCGCTTGAGAAGAAAGCGGGGACGCTTGGCCCGATATAAATATCCTTTATGCCAAGTGACAGCAGCGACAGTAAGATACAAACCGCCTTTTGCTCGTACCAAGAAAGCACCAATGTAAGCGGCAAATCGTTGACCCCGCATTCAAATGCTCCGGCAAGGGCTACAGCTACCTGAACAGCGCCGTAAGCGTCGTTACACTGCCCCATGTCCAGTATGCGCGGGAATGGGCCGATTGCGCCGATGTCCAAGTCGTTGATACGATATTTCCCGCAGGCAAGTGTCAGTATCACGGTATCTTTCGGGGATTGCTTTACAAAATCGGTGTAGTAGTTACGTCCGAGTTTTGCGCCGTCGCAGCCGCCGACAAGGAAGAAGTGCTTAATCGCTCCGGCTTTCACCGCATCAATAATAGCAGGGGCATTATCCAATACCGTTTGCCTGCCAAAGCCTGTGGTGACGGTTTTGCCGCCGTTGACACCTGTGCGTTCTTGGTCTTCCGCATAACCGCCTAACTTAATAGCATGTTCAATGATGAGCGAGAAGTCTTTTGTGCCGTCCGCTTCGGCGGCAATGTGTTTCATTTCGGGATACGCGACTACGGAAGAAGTATAAATCCTGTCGGCATAGCTCGGTTTTGGCGGCATCAAACAGTTGGTGGTAAACAGTACAGGCGCGGGCAGATTTTCAAATTCTTTCTGCTGATTCTGCCATGCGGTTCCAAAATTGCCTTTAAGCTGCGGGTGCTTTTTAAGTTCAGGATAACCGTGAGCGGGCAGCATTTCGCTGTGGGTATAGACGTTTACACCTGTGCCGTCTGTCTGCTCCAGCAGCATTTTCAAATCCCGCAAGTCATGGCCTGTTATTACAATAAATGGGCCTTTTTCGATTTTGAGCGGCACCTCTGTCGGTATGGGATTGCCGTATGCGCCTGTATTGGCGGCATCCAGCAACGCCATACATTTAGATTCACACCGCCGAACTCCATTAGTAGAGCAAGCCATTCGTCAACAGAGTGTTCTTCGGCAAGTGCCGCCATGCCTTTTATGAACCACTCGTCAACCTCCGGGTCACGTTTGCCGAGAACGCGGGCGTGATGTGCATAAGCCGCCATGCCGCGCAGTCCGAAAAGCAGTGTAGATCGTAGCGAAATCAGGTTTTCATCACCGTGAAACAAGTCTTCCGGTTCGATTGCAACCTCTCCGCCGCAGGCTTCCCATTGTTCCCGCGTCTGCGCCGCAAGCGTCTCAATTTTGCTTGTGTCAAAATTGACATTGGTAATGGTTGTGAATAACCCGTCAACAATCCTGTCAATCATATCGGGCATAATACACCCTTTGTCCAGCGCGGTCTTGGCAAGTGAAATCATTTCACAGGTCAATACATCCTGTTCTCGCGCCGTCGGCGCTGTTTTCCCGCAGACTCCCGATATGGTGCAGCCTGTTCCCTTTGCGGTTTGTTCACATTGAAAACAAAACATGTTCTCCATTTGAAATCCTCCTGTTTATCGTATATTTTGGCTTTGTTGATAACAATAAATCATTTTTTATTCTTTGTGGAATTTAACCTTCTAATACTCGTCCATCCGTCAAAATCGTCACCACCCGCCACGGAATCATCTTGTTGCAATTTTTCAGAGCAGTTTTTGCGGCATTCTCTATGCCGCCGCAGCACGGCACTTCCATTCTTACGACCGTGACGGACTTGATATTGTTCACCGTAAGGATAGCCGTCAGCTTCTCGCTGTAATCGCCCTCATCCAGTTTGGGGCATCCGATTAAAGTGACTTTGTTTTTCATAAACTCTCGGTGGAAATTGCCATAAGCATAAGCCGCACAGTCAGCCGAAATCAATAGGTTCGCGTTTTCAAAATACGGCGCGTTCACGGGAACGAGTTTAATCTGAACCGGCCATTGGTTGAGCTGAGACGGCATTGCCGGAGCGACACTTTCGGCTTTAGAAATATCTGTTGCATCGCGCTGAATGGCTCTTGAGTTTGTTCCGGGACATCCGCAAGGTAAATTGTCAGCCTTTTTCATCACCATGTTCTTCTTCACCTCCGCCTCGTTATACTCCAGCGCCTCGCGTTCCTCAAAACTGATTGCTCCCGTGGGGCATACCGGCAGGCAATCGCCCAATCCGTCACAGTAATTGTCCCGCAACAATTTGGCTTTCCCATCAATCATGCCAATCGCACCCTCATGGCAAGCAGTCGCACAAAGACCGCAGCCGTTGCATTTTTCTTCGTTTATTTTTATGATTTTACGAATCATTTAACCGACCTCCTTGACTTGATGGGTTCATAATACTATACTGACATTTAGCAGTCTGTTGTTTTTACAACGAACGGAGAAGATTATGGAGAAATATTTGGATGTACTAAAAAAGTGTCCGCTGTTTGCCGGAATAGGCGAATCCGAACTGCTGACGCTGCTTGACTGCCTTTCGGCAATCGAAAGAAATTATGATAAGAATAATTTTGTCTTTATGACTGATGGGATTGTTACGTTAATCGGGATTGTCTTGTCGGGAAGCGTTCATGTTATACGGGAAGATTTTTGGGGCAGCCGCACGATCCTGGCGCGTATCGAACCGGGGGAGCTGTTCGGTGAAGCGTTCTCATGTGCGGAAACCGAAAAGCTGCCAGTGAGCGTGCTTGCCGCCGAAGCGTCCGATATTCTATTGATTGACTACCGTAAAATCATTACGACTTGTTCATCGGCCTGCACGTTTCACACAGGTCTAATCAAAAACATGCTGCGGATATTGGCGAAGAAAAACGTCATGCTTACGCAAAAAATGGAATTTATCACTCAGCGCACTACCCGCGACAAACTGTTGGCTTATCTTTCCGCACAGGCGCGGCAAGCCGGGAACAACACATTTGAAATCCCGTTTAACAGGCAGGAGCTTGCCGAATATCTGTCGGTTGACCGCAGCGCCCTGTCAAACGAGTTGTCAAAGATGCGGGATGACGGGATTTTGACATTTCGGCGAAATCATTTTACACTTTTGTAAGTGCTGGTTATGGAAATTGCGTATAATGTTCATTTGAAAAGCCGTATCTCTCATTTTAGAGAATACGGCTTCTCGCTGTTATTTAGCATTACCGAGGCTTTGAAGCCATTTCAGCAAATCATTGTTTTCCTGCCACACCGGCGCTTCGTTTTGGATAATCGGCGGACTTGCGTTTTCCAGGGCCGCACGTTTCATATCAGAATCGGCACGGGCATAAATTTCCGTAGTTTTTATGTTGGAATGTCCAAGCAAATCGCGGATATAAACAAGGTTAACACCAGATTGCAATAGGTGCATCGCTCGGCTGTGACGCAAAGTATGCGGTGTGACTTTAGCAGGTATTTGTTCACTCTCAACATTTCGCGCCAATTCGACGTATTTTGTGAGGATATATGCAATCCCGGAGCGTGTCAACCTGTCGCATTCGCGATTTACAAACAACGGATTTGTTGACACAGACGAAACAGATAGCCCCAATCGATCCATGTATTGGTGAAGTATAGCCGTTGTTCTATTCATTAAAGGAACGATTCGTGATTTTTTCCCCTTTCCCGTAAGTTTAATAGTGGATGGCGGTGTCAGGCGCACATCATTTACGCAAATATCCGCTATTTCCTGAACTCTTGCGCCTGTGTCATACATCACCGCCAATAAAGCTAAATCTCTCAATTCTTCCTTTGTACGTTGGTTGGGCTGTTCCAAAATTGCCTTGATACCCTCAAGCATTTATTGACAAATTTGTTTGCAGTGATATAATAAGCTTATACTTCATGAGGAGGATGTTATTATGAGTCAAAAAAAATTAAGTGTATGGATGCTCCTTGCCACCCTTGGTGTAGCAATATGTGGCACCACAGTATATGCCTATATCATTCCGGTTTGGGTACAAAGCCTTGTGTATTCAAATCCAGAATTTTCATCTTGGTACTGGCCTTGGATGTGTTTTCTGTGGGTGACCGCTATTCCTTGTTATATCGTTCTGCTTTTTGTATTCAAAATATCAGGCGAAGTAAAAAATGATAATTCGTTTTCGTATCAAACTGCTAAATTTCTGAAAAATATAGCCGTATTAATATTCGTTGATATTGCTTATTTCTTTGTGGGGAATATCGTGCTATTCTTTTTGAATATGAATCATCCGGGTATTTTATTTGTCTCTCTTATAATCGATGTGGTTGGGATTGTGATTGCGCTTGTAGCGGTCATACTGTCGCATTTTGTATATAAAGCGGCGATATTACAGGAAGAAAGTAATGGGACGGTTTAATTATGGGTGAAATAGTTTTCAACATAGATATTATGCTGGCGAAGCGTAAGATGAGTGTAACTGAGTTGGCAGAGCGTGTCGGAATTACTATGGCTAATATTTCCCTCATTAAAAACGGAAAAGTAAAAGCACTAAAAATATCCACTCTAACAAAACTTTGTGAAGCATTAGATTGTCAACCGGGAGATATTCTGGAATATAAAAATAAGAATAATGTTTAGAACGACTTTGTTCAAATGAGAACACACACGGCGGGCAGTTCAAACTACCCACCGTACTTTTTGGTTACAACTCCATATCCTGCGTCCGCTTGGGTTGCGTTCTCGGCATTTCCTCGCGCATGATGATGTCAACACTTTTTCGGATTTTCTCTACTTCCTTTACCTCGTTTTTGAGCGAAACATATTCGCCGTTAGGCCTGTTCCGCTCGGCGGTCAGCTTGTCGCGCTCCGCTCTCCATGCCTTTGTTGGCAGGGTGGTCTTGCCGTTCATCACGCCTTTAAGGTATTTACCCGCCGCCGTGAATAGTATTTCCTCTGCTTCGGTTCGTGCCTTGTTGCCTTTGTGGGTGAGGTAAATATCCGCTTGCTTGATATGTTCGTCCAAAACCTTTAGCCGCCGTTCCACGGGTTTCAATTCATCACGAATATCGAATTGCCGCCCGTACATATCTTTGACTTTTTCCTCTAATCCCGCTATGTCCATTATTTGATTTTGTTGCAGGAAATTTAACATTTTGGCGGCGGCTTTCAGATTGGCGATGATTGATAGCGGTCTGATTTGCCTGTCTGCTCCCGCCGTGATAGTATGCCCTGTATCACATCGGCAAGGGTGGGTGGCGCAGTGTTCTCGGTTTCCTCTTTCAGCCATTTTTGAAGTTTAACAATCCGTGCTTTGAGTTGGCGTAAACGCTGATTTGTAACTTCGATTTCACGGTTGAGGTTGCTGCGCTCGGTGCGGATTCCGCGCTTCTCCATCTGGAAAGTGGCAACGCCTAAATGTACGGTGGGGATTTGCTCAATACCCTGACGCCCATAGGAACGGTGGTCTATACGCACCGCGTGGTTTAGCTTTTCCAAATATCGGTTTACGCTGTCAGCCCATCCGCTTTGCCATTCTTCCGCTTTGGTCTGCTCATTCCAATCGGTTGTCGGTACGGATTTGCATTTGTAAGAACGCTTCTTTATTATCATAGATTTTTTCGCCCTGTGGGTCGAGAATATACTCTTTTTTCTGCTTATCGCCCCATGTTTTTTCTTCGGTAAATGGACGCATTGTCAACATGATATGGGCGTGAGGGTTGCCGCCGCCTGTGTCGTGAATACAAACGTCGGCGCACATACCCTGTTCGGTGAAATGCTTTTTTACATATTCACGGACAAGGCTTTTGTTTTGCAAAAGCGACAACTCAAAAGCCGCCTCCTTAAACCAGCTTTCACAGCTGCGGAAACGGCTTTTTCGCCCACGCCCACTTTGGGGCGATATAATCATAACACGTCTTCATTCGCATGTCATCGGCGAGATACTTGACAGGTTGTAAGTGAATATGAAATCTATAGCTATGATGCTTTTCGAAAACGTATCAGGGATGATATCCGCAAGGTTGAAAGCGCAAAATTCTCTCTGTTCGACCATGAACGGGTTGAACGATATCTTGACACTGTTAAAAAAGAGCACAGAAATCTTTCGGAAAATGTTTCCGATGGTGAAATATTGGAACTCATGGGAGTGATGTCCGATGGTGTTCCGACTCTCGCCGGCGTCCTGTCATTTTCAAAATATCCACAGGGATACTTTCC
>Ga0153946_1000966_pt1 | contig 12565 bp, 10 predicted proteins | sample TSNJ030MetaG_FD_104751 | JGI IMG/M metagenome (GOLD analysis project Ga0153946, IMG submission 104751) | Attine ant fungus gardens microbial communities from New Jersey, USA - TSNJ030 MetaG | ecosystem: Host-associated > Fungi > Mycelium > Unclassified | place: USA: New Jersey, Wharton State... | reverse complement strand
TTGTTTATCACAAGCGATCCAGCAAGCCTGCCATTGCTCGGCTGCGAGTTGCGAATAAATATAGGTGTGTCTACCACAGAAGCGTCAATGATTGCTTCCGCGCCCGTTGTTTGCTCCGAAGCTGAGGTTGCACCACTTGTGATGTCAAAACCAACCTGTATTACACTATTCACTTACCCATGTGGAGAGTGGAAAAAGAGTGCATACCTGACAATTGTTGATATTCACATCCTGGAAAGTCCAACCTTAAACCATCATGAATTGTTTAAAAGAGGAAATGCATCGGAAACAGACTTACCCCAGTTCCAGACTGCGAAAATGCCAGTCTGAGCATTGTTGATGGTGATATTACGGACTGTGAATCTAGACCATTGTAAGTCAATTCGTCTGCTCTCGGTATAAGGGGCCCTCACTGTTGATTTCCAACCCAAATGCCAAATTTTCCTAGACTCTTGGTCAGGTATGCCCTGCTATATTGACAAATTCGAATAAACCTCCGTTGAAGACCAAATCTCCCATAAAGCCACCGCTGATGATACCTCACGTCAAATTTATGGATTTTCAGGCATTCAGTGGCTCACCTTCCATTCTCCATGAATATTCCTTGATGTGCAGTGTCCGCAGCCGTCGACATGTGGACAACAATGTTAACGAGAGAAGTCGACTGCGATACTTGCCAATGTAGTCCGGTCCCCTGTGAGTTCTGGGCGGGGACCCTTAAAGATTAGCTCTATATGAGGATGGTGTCGTCTAGGATGAAAGATATTGCCTTTCACCTTTGAACGTCTATCACGAAGTTTCGTACAGAGCGGAAGCTAAAAATAAAAGTCAGGATGAGCGATCCAATAAGATAATCAATGACACTTTCAAATTGTTCTGGTTGATATACCATTGTGCCCCACCACCGTTGGGAATATAGGGATCAGCGTCTGCATTGTAGAAGTCAATTGAGACCAACGATTTGGATGAATGGACTAGTCACCAATAACGGCCATTCCACTGAAGGATGCTGAAGCAAGCAAAGTAGGAGGATTTTTTGCATCTCCGATTAATTGACTATAGTAGTAGGCAATGATTGGAGCGGAAACCAGATAGGTGCTAGTAGATGGAGAGTATTGTGAGAACAGCCCGATGTTGATCTAAATTTAGTCTTACCCTTGTGGGAAATAAACAACTGCAGGTGTAATGCTATAAATGCTGAGCACGGCCCTACATGTTGAATAATGCACTGCTTACGTCGAAGAGCCACATGTTCCCTGCCCACACCGACTTCCTGCTGATATGGCCGCGCTGGTCGAGTTGAAGCGTTAGGAGGGTAAAACAAAACTGCTCACTCACTTGATCGCTGCTGTGTCATCCGTAATACCATCACCCCTGGCACCAAAATCCTGATCAAGCAGAAGTAGTCAGGTCAAGTCAGAGATTTTCTAGAGCACCAACCTTGACATTCCTGAATACTTGGTATGTAGCAGGGTTTGGATTGAATGCTGCGGTTCCTTGGTGTTTTATTGTTTCGAGCCAGAAGGGATCATCGGGAACTGCGGTACCCTGTCCCAAGGGCGCCGAGCAAGATGTCCCAAGAGCATGAACAGTGGTTAAAAGACACAGCAGAAGGCAAAAAGTAGTATCCAGTAACTTTGGCAACATGTACTCAGAGTATGAACAAGTAATGTTAAACGCGCGAAGGCGCCGATTTTGTTCTGCTAGAAGACCAGATCATCGCAAGAACCTCAGGGTTGATCCGAGACCCTGATGTGCTACGTGGTGGACAAAATCGTACAGCACCGGCAGGTTTCTCAGCGTTGAGATAAATGTTTCGGGGAGAAATAGGAGATGACCCAGATAATCGCAAAACTTGATATGTACCACATAGGCAGGGCACGGTCAATGTGATGATTCACGATTTACGCAGTTGCTATTTACATCGAAATGTCAAACCCACCTGTCAGGTGTCAGCCTATGTCATGCTGCATGTGGCCTGTAAAACGATATAGGCTCAGGCGTCACCTGGTTCACCCCCGGCATGGTAGACAACAATAAAGGCTATGGGACGATGATAAGCTTCTAGCAGTGATGATAGAGAGATAGGCTTACCTCAGGTGTAGTATTGAAACACTACAATATATATATATTTCAAAATACTCCAATTCTACACATGTAGTATCAAATATTAGTATAAGAGGGTCTAGAACAAGTGTTGACAAACACGAGGAAACAGATACAAGGGAATTTCTACTGACTGAGAGATTGGGAGAGAATTGAAAGCACCAGAACTCAATCTAGATTACTTTGAAGCTAGAAGAGTTGAGAGTTGAGAGAGGAAGGGGCCAGAAAAGGGGCCAGGAATCCAAGGATACATTTGGAAGTGGAGGCAGAACACAAAAGCAGCAGCAAAGAGGACAAAAGTGATATCAAAGAATAATGATATCATACAAGAACAAGATGTAGAAGAAGAGTGGGTAGACGTATCTCCTCTACAGCCTGAAATAGTTAAGAAGTGACCATTATAGTCTCTGCTAGAAATGTAGAAAATCCCACCATGGTCACCCAGATGACAATCCTCCAAATCCTCCAGAATCACAGTCAAGGCATATTGTGAAGATGCAATCTTAAGGTAACATTTTTCTCATGCATGCTGTGTGGTAGCATACATCAGTTTCAAGCTGCTTTCGCCTCCTGAACACTTATCATATCAAAAGATCAAAATATAACATGTAATCAAGCCGTGTATTCAACATGGTCACTGCTCAGGGAGCGTTCAGCACGATCTGGCAAGAACACAGATGAGAAGAAACAGTTCTCGCAACATCCACGACTCACCGCTAGGAGCTGTTCGTAATTGAGCTGTATCCAACCATCACGATCGGAATCATAACTGGGGATCATTAATAGGCATATCATGAGAAAAAAAAAGTACAGACTGCTGGAAAGCTTCTGTTACGGTCCTGATTAAGACACAAGCCCTCATGAAACGATCGAAGGTGATTCCAGGCGGTGGACCGTAACCCGAAGTAGGACCCGATGCTGGAGATAGTATCAGTCACTGTATACGAGTTCAGATCTTCCGTGCATTTACTCACCGTATTTCTTTTCGATCAAAGTTAAGAGCGGAGACGAGAGTTTATAACCAAAGCTGCACAGTGCTTCGGACAATTCGTTTCCTTCAATAGAACCAGAGTGGTCTCGGTCGAAGTTCCGGAAAATATCTCGCCAATCCGAAATATACTTCCAGAGTCCGACAAATTCTGCGATTTCGACTCTGTTAAATCTCTAGATCTCTATTTGCAGCCCTCAAACAAACCTGAAAAGCTTATGGTGCCACTTCTATCGATGTCCTGTCGTAAGAGATGGAGCTTGGTAGGCAATGCATGCTGGAAGTGCAGGTTAAACAGACTACATACAAATATGGACATGAGCATCTTCACGGTATCAAGATCAAATCCTGTCCTGAGCTGAGATCAAAAGCCACAAGGAAATGCGAAATGAGTTCACTTGTCCAATTTCCTGAAAATTATTACTCTGGTATCAGTACTTTGTATGTTGGTAAGTAGCTGGGCATATTACCATTCAACAGAGCCGACTGGAGTTCCGAAGCGGTTATAGCTCCCGACCTATCAGTATCGACTGCACAAAACCATTGCCAAAGTTGAGGATCGGCCCCAAGAGGAGGCTGCAACAAGCCCTGCAGACCTAATTCCCTCTGTGGCGTCGCAATGCCCAGTGCTGAAGCTCGATAGCTAGATCTGTGCACGTCGTAACTTGAAGGATGTTGCGAGCAACTTCTGTTGTACATGACAGATGAGAGCGAAGCAATTGGACACATGGATCGTAGCCGCAGTCAATTTAAGATATGAATCATCCGGACGGATCTGGTGGGTTGTCAACAATATATTATACGACCTTCCCCCTCAAGACCTAAGTTGAATGCGCTCCTACTTTGAGGACATCATCCTCAGGCAGCGGAGCCAAGATCGTATTTCATGCACCACTTCGAAATAAATCACAATTCTTGGGATACACTCAGACACACTGCTTACCCACCAACAAACTTCTCCCTCCTCTGGCTACATGCCTTTTGTGGATACACGCCTGACGTTGGGCGCTCTCCGCGTTTTAGCACTAGTTAACTTGTTGCGGTATGGGTTTTTTCTCTGAGAAAACCAAGGCACGTGAATATCATCCTGGGAAACCTTGTAGTATAATACTAAACTTTCATATGCTCTGGATCTCTTGTTTGAAAGTTTTTGAGACTATCTGAACATCTCGATAGCAAACCGTTCATTTGCGAGGCGACATACTAGTTATTCATATACCAAACCGGGTATATCAGGGAAACTGTCGTGAGCAGGTATGACTGCTTCGTACAAGGCCGTCATCTTCGACGTTTGTGATCCCTGTGTTACATGTCTCTTGTGTCCTGACATTTCACAAGATAGGAGGCGTTGTTTTGAGAAGTCCCTTTATCGGAATTGCAGCGTACGAGAGAGCACACGGCTTGCCCCCGAACTATCTGAACTGCTTGATGTGAGTTATCAGTATCTTTGCTATCGTCACCGATCATCTACCGTTTATCACAGAGCTGGACGAGGCTCACAGGGAACCTGGCAAAGATTTGAACGCGGGGAAATACCTTTCGATGGCTTTTATGATGCTTTTGGCCGTGATTTATCTGACGTTGCAAATGGAAATGAATGGCAAGTCTTGAACATTGTCAAAAGTCATACTGAAGTGATTTGTGTAGGTACAAGGCATATTGTGTCAAAAGATCAATTCGTAAGTGATAGTGATATATCACGACCTATCTCAAATCGTCGTAGCCTGCCCGCCTTTACCAATATGTCTCAATGTCGATGGCCGAGAAGTCAGCCTTTCATCCAGATGTATCTGTTTATTTCATAACATTACGCTTGCATCTAGCTTTTTGGACTCATGATGAGGGAAGCACAGACATATGACCCTCATATGCAAAACGCAATTCTTCGAATTCGATGTGACAGCTTTACATATGCTTGACAAAAATCCTTCACTGACTGTAACTCTTTCCAGCCACTTTTCGATGGAAGGTCATTGCATTAACTAATAATTTCCAGAAAGCAGAGGTTCCCCAATCAGAGAGAGAGTTCTTGGGATGGACTGAAGGCGCCACACCAACCCACCTTGTAGCACTTTTTGACGACTTTTGCGACAGTAGCAGGCTGGGAATGCGGTAAGATCATCTTGATCCTCACCAATCGAGTATATAACGGTGACGCTCTAAGGTAGAAAACCAGAACCTGAATTTTACCTCGCTGCCTGCTCCAGGAATAATCTGAAACCACATGAAGCCATCTTCCTCGATGATATTGGCATGTATGCTAGTTTCCTGTTGACTAAGTCGCAAATTTGACTCTTGATAGTAACCTGAAGGCAGCAAAGAAGCTAGGCATGGATACCATCCGTCAGTACTGAAACAAAGGAGGTGTTTTATGCTGATCTTGACAAAGATGTACCTATTGGAGGCACACTGAAGGCAGTCCAAGAACTCGGAACAAAGCTCGGCATTGACCTTTTAGAGCCTGTTGAACGACCCAAGTTGTGAAAAATCTGTAAGGGACGGCGGTCTCCATGGATGTCCAATCCAACGAGTGAAGTCTTCTCGACTATCAAACCTGCATTGTAGGCGTGGAGTAATTGACCGACCTGTGAAGGTAAATATGATAAGTAGTCTTCGAGATTCGAACTCAGGTATTTGAAGAATATAGTGTTGATTAGGGATTTGATCTTAAGAGACCGGGTGTTATCCCCAAATCTTGTGTAGTCACAGAAAGGTGTTTGTTTGATGCATCTCTCTTCTCATCCTTGTCAGTCTCGCTGGCCCTCACCCCAAACATATCTTTTTTGATACACGATTGAAACAAGCAGTGTTAGAATCGTGAAATGCAAAAGGAACAATACAATGAGATCGATAAATGTCACGAATATCAAACCTATCCCAGGCCCTCACAAACAGCAGAAATAAATGCTCTCTGTTATGTTACCTTTTGAGATCCCAATGACACTCAAGGTCAAACGATGTACTAATTTGCTTCTATCTCTATCTCTACCTTCAAGGAACACCATGTCAGATCAGCTACACCACTTTATTTTTGTACCGAAAATATACAACCATTTAGTCGCCTTTCGGAAAGTAGTCTACATCGTTATTGAGTCTGTTCAAAGTCCTTGTTTTCTATCCCATATCTCATTATTTTAACACATATGCCCTCTACACTGTATCAATCTATGTCCAGTTGGATCAAAGCAGGCGCCACAGAAATTTGAAAGAAATCCTGTCTTCAGCTCCCGAGCTTGCGGATGGTGTCTCGAACCATCCATCAAATGACTTCATGAGTTGACCATTCGAGAAATCACTGGGTGAAACAAGGCCCGTAATTCAGGAAGAGGATTCTGAGGTGGCATTTTGGGAATGATAGCACATTAGCGAGGATAAAAGAGGTTGATTACCAATGAGCATACGGATCTACTTGATCTCACTAAGATGTGAGCAATTCTTGATGATATATTTTCGAACAAGTGGAAGAGATTTAGAAAATTTAGGGCGAGAGAAAACACTACAGGTATAATGAGCAGATTTTCTAGATCACGGAGACAAGTGTTTTGCATGAGATGTCGCCTGGGAGCTATGGTCTCCTACACAAGGACCGCGGTTCTCTTTCTTCATATCCATGACCTTCCAGAATTTGCATCCTTTCCCATCGTTTTGAGCGCCTGCATAACAAGTCCACCAATATTTATCTGTCAATCCATCAGTCCTATTCTTCATGTCCGGCCGTAGAATCGTCGGCACACGGCAATCGCATCTTGGGATGCTCTCTGGACGGAAATCCGGTCTATAAAATCGGAAAGTGATATTGATTCTGCAGTTCGATGGTGCAGATGCGGCTGTAGACATGGTCTCATCAGCAGTACATGATTTCAAGGGCGCTGATGACATTGTAGCTTTAGAACTCAAGGGATTCATGGTATTCAACAGTGAGGACGGGCGAAAAATGTCTATTGCAGACTGCGGTGGAATAGCATGTTTAAATTTTTCTTGGCACGAGGCGTGCATGATAGTCAACTGGAATAGACAACATGTGAACAGAACAAAAATATGACAAGGCATATATGAGCGTTCAGAAGATTCATGGACAGTGCAACGACACTTTACGCACAGAATTATGGGGTAGGGGAATATTGAATGTTCTCGCTTGACGAGAACCAATCTCATCGGTGGGTATGACTTCTCGCAACCGAAACACCCTCGTGGTACCTAGGAACAGACAAAGATGAGCTTATCCTTCCTGGAGTCCTAATTAATTGTACATCCTACCCAGACTCAGGGAAGCGATGGTAGGATATGGACCCAGATATGTCAACTGGTCAGAATGAAATCCAACACTCTCCTTAGCTCCTTCATAGCAGTTCGATGCCGCGACATTCGCTTTCCAGATAGAATTCACGGTTTCCGAGGTATCCTTCTGATTTCCACCGTACTCCAATGAGTAACGTTTTCGTTTCTTGAGCTCTTCATTGACGATTTCTTCAATAATCTTGCATGCCTCTTCCATCTCCGGCGGAAATGCCTTGGGTGGGTCGGTCATACGTCCATTATACCTAGGGTGGATGGATGTGTCAGTGAAGTCGAGGCCATTAGCACTCACTCAATCGAGCCAACGGAACGAATGACTGTCAAATAAAAATATACACACCAGAACCTCGCAGCTTCCTGCCACTCGGTAGAGCCTCTTTCATCTACCAGTCCATCACCCTCTAGTCTAGCGTAAAAAGATGTTCGATGAGGACTTTCCACGATCCTGTCAAACAGCCACCATCTATTTCGTTGCCAGTTCTTAGAAGCTTCTAGCATGGTATAAAAGAGTTGACAAGCGAGCTCAGGAGGAAGGGTAGACAGGTGCAAGGTGCAAGGTGTATGTTCTGCAACCATCGACGGATTTGCTAGCGTCAATGGCGGCAGACTCTTGATCTTTCTTTTCAGATTGTTTTCTGAAAGAGGTGGACGCAGCACTGTCATGAAATCCATTGTAGCCCGAGATCTAACAGTGGGCTTGGGGTTGATTGGGTTGATCAGGGTAGGCACCCCTTCATTTAGACTAGCTTTCTGATTGACCATCGAGGTCGATGATTTCAGCTTTCTGAACCAATTATCAAGTGTTTGCCTCTTCCTCTTCTTCCCTTTTTCTCCAAATCCATGGCTCTTGTTCAAGACATTCGCAGCTCGCTGGGCATCGCCTTCTGAACGAACAAGAGCTTCTAAAATTGTTTCTTGGTTCGAGATATGGTTCAGGAGGCTGGAGACAAGCGCAACGAGGGTTTCTGTGTCAAGATCCATTACAGAGTAGGGCGTGAGAGACTGATTCGGGACCGGCAGGTTAAATTAGATTGAATTACATACTAGGCGCACTCCCAAGCGCAAGGAAACTTGTTATATACACGTCGGGCGATACCTGAGACTTCTCTACACAAATCATAGACTCAATTGCAGGATTGAATATCTGTTTTCATGACCATAACGGGATTCGAATGCCCTTCTGTCCTGTCACTTCACATCCTGCCTGGGAATCAAAATACTATAAAAATAAGAAGAAAGTTTTTGAAATCCCATGTTTTACTTCCCATTTAGCCCATCTAGTCCATATCCTGGAAAGCTGCTGGATCCTTGTGATGCTCAAGAAGGGCTGCTATTCTCATTACAATGACTGCAAGCAAGCTCTTCTACCCGCAGAAAACAGATGCTAAAATGTGTACACGAGAAGGATAGTTAACACATCGGCCTACCATGTCAGTATAAATCTTTCAATACTGAGGGTCAAGAGCCCCCTTCTTCAATCACGGGAAAGATGCCGTTCTTCTAAGTGGCTTCTCCATCGAGCCCTAGTATCATGAGACCCATCATGCCTCGTGAGAGAAATGCTTTAAAGATTGTATCCACATCATAGCTCAGAGATCTGACAGAGATCTGACAGGAAGATGGCCTGATAGTCCAGAGAAAGGCACATATTCGAAGCAAGGAAGGTGATGAATTGACAATGCTGTACAACCATGTAACTACACCCAAAACCCATCAATCCAACAACTATCGAGGTGGTTGACGAACCAGTAGAAAACAGAACCTTGGTTTCCTATAACCAGGAGAAGAGAAAGAGGTATACAATAAACGATTATTCGAACTGAGATACAACAGTTATCAAAAAAATATACAAGGAGTGGGATACCTGTTTTAATCGAAGGCGTGAGAAATCCGTAATAGATATATGATGCGAGAATGCAATAGTGTCTGAAGACGGCAGTACGTATCAAGGAATGCCGAATAGATGTGCGAGTGATGAGGGTCAGCGGAGATTGAGCAGCTCGTCAGGAGAGGGAGTCGGCAGAGGTATAGCGGCAGGCGACAGCGGCAAGACGGGAGCTGGAGACTGAGCGGTAACATGACGGAAGAAAGGGTTGCGGGTATGCATGCGCGAGACGGGGGAGGCTAAAGAGTGATAACGGAGGGTCAACTAGAAAAAAAACTAGGTACTGAATCAACTCACCAAGTACACCTGAAGAGAACCAACGAAAGGGAGTAGGCTCACCGTCAATAAACGGTTCCATCTCAAGCGAGGCATCGATTTCAGGAGTCGCAGGGCCAGGCTTGGGGGAAAGGGCATTGCGACTTGGTTGGCTGGAACGAGCTACATCTGAATCATCGACTTCGCTCTTGGCGGGAGCAGCCTCAATGCGAGCCCAAGGTCTGAAGCTAAATGTGGAACGCTCATAAGGCCAGGAAGCAACATGATTGGGAGCCCGACGGCGAGGGGTGTTAGACGGAAAGATGGAGACGGAAGGCCTGAGGATGGAAAGGAATTCCTCGAGAGCCTCTGAGGGGAGCGCAGACCTGAAGAGAAGAAATGAGGGGAACATACGCATGCGTGAGGTGGTTGTGCTTACCGGGGGGAGGCGTGAGGGGAGTCGTCGGCTAGCGACCTGGAGTCATCGATGTCTGGAGAATGGTCGGCGATACGCTCGGCGGGAGGAGAAAAAAGTCGGACTGAATGGGAACGGGGAAGGTGGTGTTGAGCGACGGCGGCGATGCGGACAGGGCGGGGCGCAACGAGGACGGGGTTCTCGGAGATGAAGGACATGGCGAGCAAAGAGGGAAATTTGATGTCAAGACTAATTTGGTTATTTGGCCGCGCTATGTTCTATTTGGTTGATTTGGGACATCATAACATGGATATTATGACTTGTTGCGGACTGCAGCCATGAACGAGACAAGTGCGCTGCTCGAGAGCCAAGGCGATGCAGAAAAGCAGCAGACGCCTCTTCCAAAGGGCCAGCTTGCCCTTCTCTGCGCAGTCAGACTTATGGACCCCCTCACATTTACTCAGGCAAGTCCCTCCGGCTCCGTTGATCCGTGCTCTCACGCCCTCGCAGATATTTCCGTATATCAATCAGTTCCTTACCTCGCTCAATCTTGTCCCCAATAAGTCGCAGATTGGCTTTTACAGCGGCCTCGTCGTCAGTTTTTTTCAGCTTGCTGAGTACTCCTTTCTGATCTTTCAATCCCAGGAATCCAGTTTTGCCCTTTTCCAGCTGCTCTTTATATACCAATGGGCTCGCATATCCGGTACACACACATTCTCCCTTTTGTGTCCGCTCACCCTCATCCGTGCTTTAGACATGGTTGGTCGCCGTCCGGTAATTATAATTGGCACTGTCGGCCTTTCAATTTCGACTGTCCTTTTCGGTCTTACTTCAAATCTCCCTCAAATCTTGATCGCACGCTGTCTAGGTTTGCCAGACTTCTTCGAGCTTTTCCTATTCTGATACAAATCCTAGCGGGCACATTTTCCGGCACCGCTGCCGTACTTCATTCCGTTCTCGGTGAGCTTACAGATCAAAGCAATCAGGCCCTAGCTTTCCCCATCTACGGCTTGTTTTGGCCCCTTGGAAGCATTGTTGGGTAAGACGCTGCATCTGGTTCCATGGAATTGAACTCAAATGTCTCAAGCCCACTGATTGGCGGATCACTTGCCAACCCAGCTGAAAAATACTCCCACATCTTCGAATCCATTGCCTTTCTCACACGCTATCCATACTTCCTCCCGTGTTTCTTCTCCGGCATCGTGGCACTTCTTTCAGCTGTATCTGCATTTTTCTTCCTTCACGAAGTAAGACACTTTTTCCAACCACAACAATATCGACCACTCATCTTCACCAGACCCTTAGGTGCAATCCTGGTATACAGGGTGAGATTGACAATAAATTCGGGAACACAGTGACACCCTCAACGACATATGGCACCCTCGCCGCATCAACGACCTCACCCACCAGTATCCCCACGGGTACACATGCGCATTCAGAACCAGAGACCCATCCAGCCACGATAGCCCACAATGCACAAGTCCATAGAAGCAGGGTTACACTCCTTGTGGCACATGATCCCAACGTTACTGTCCCAGAGCTCTCGATGCGCCAACTTTTTGCAATTCCTATCATTGGTGCTTTATGCCTTTCCGGATGTGCGCTTTGTTTCGTGGCAACGGCATTTGATGCCGTTTTCGTACTCTTTTGTTACACTCCCATAGAATCAGGTGGACTCTCTTTCAATGTGCGTGTCTCCTGCAATCTAGTTGACGCCATCCACGAAAGTAACTTTCATACACCCCATAGACAACCCAGATAGGATATGCACTTGCCATAGCAGGATCATCTTCGATCCTAATTCAGATTGCCGTTTTTCCGAGTCTTCTTCGACGATTTTCAGTCGCCAAGTTGTACAATGTTTTCATGTTTTCATGGCCAATAACGTTTGCTGCGATGCCGATACTGCATTGGACACTCGTCCTTGGTGCAGGTGAATCAGGACCAAAAAGAGTTGCATTAGTATGGACTGAAATTGTGATCCTGATGGCGCTCTCACGATTTGGTTGTCTGGCATATTCGTGAGTTCTTTTTGGCGAGGTCATTTTAGATCCTGACAGGAGAGGTAATAAGTGTTAGCCTCATATTGTGTAAGAAACACGCACCCGCACCTACTGCCCTCGCTAAAACCAACGGTCTCGTTCTGCTGGGAATGTGTTTAGCCAGGGCAGGTGCACCTGCATTTGTGAGGCAAGCATTCAAACTTAAATTTTTCACGATCGTCTCAGTTTTTCATCTGGATTTTCAGCTCCATTTTTGCTTGGTCCATCAAGTACCATGTTCTCGGTGGTTACTTCTGGATCATCGTCATGGTCAATGTTTGTCTGCTTGGCTGTTCGCTATCAAAGCATATTGCTCATCCTCAAGGTTATGTTGGACCTCCTCCCATATGAGCTATATCTGGACTGATACCTTGCATCACATTGATTCAGAATAATATAGTTTTGCTACCCTCGTATACTACGTGTTCTCGTTTGCTTTCCACTTGCTGCTCCTCCTAGTTACTCGTCGCCAGTACTCAGCATAAATAACATACTACGACCCAGCCAGAATGACCAAATCAGAGCTTGAACGAGCTTTTGGTCCCCGAGGGGTCACCAAGCGCGTAAAGGGCTTCGAG
>Ga0153946_1000963_pt1 | contig 12586 bp, 12 predicted proteins | sample TSNJ030MetaG_FD_104751 | JGI IMG/M metagenome (GOLD analysis project Ga0153946, IMG submission 104751) | Attine ant fungus gardens microbial communities from New Jersey, USA - TSNJ030 MetaG | ecosystem: Host-associated > Fungi > Mycelium > Unclassified | place: USA: New Jersey, Wharton State... | reverse complement strand
TTTTTAGCATAAATTTCATTTGTAAATGGTCTTTTTTCATCGGCACTCATGAACAAGCTACCCAATGGACTTTTGATCTCAACATCCTGCAACGCCCATACAGCCAGTACCTGCTCTCCCATGTAGCTTCCCTGCTTTGCCAACAGCCAGCGCAATGCATTATGTGCCTTCTGGGAAACCTCATAGCCAACAGTTGCTGCCTGTTCACTGGAAACCAAACGCCCCCGGTATGTAAATCCCGAATTGTCATTGGCCGAAATTAATTTTGCCTTATCTGCAGTATTTCGGATTTTAGATGGATGTTTTCTGGGACATGGAACTACTTTTCCAGTTACATAGCACAATTCCCGTGAATTTTGCCGGGATAGATAATACACAACATAGCTGTCAAAAACTTCCGTATCTCTATATAAGCGTCCCTCAATGCGATTAATATCCCATACGCTAAACCGGATAAAACAGTCTGCCTGTGCCGTCTGTTCAATTTTTTTATTAGTCAGACAGCCATTCTTAATCTCAAAAATCCCCCTATCTGCCAGATCTGCCACCATATGACTTTTTTTCACATAGTTTAAGACTGCCCGAACCGCCGCCACGGAATATTCCGACGCACACCATTCTTCCAGATTCTCCAAATAGACCGCATATTTTTCACTGTTGTCTTTTGAAGAAAAATTCCTTAAATCCCCGGCAACATACTCTAATTTATCCGCCAATGGATGCGGAAATATATTATTTCCAACAGCCTTTCCGCTTCGGCTGGACGAATCTTCGCTCACCGGTATAACCGTCACCGCTTCTTCCTTCGGTATGATTTTTGCTTCTTTGAAATCTCCGTTCATATTAAGAAAAATTTCTATTTGAGCATTTTGTGTTGAATGGGCAATTGGCAGCAATACCGGCGCATTTTCTTCTATCACTCCGACAGCCGTTTGATTATTCTCATATGTCTGATACAAATCCTGAATCCAACCCAATCGATCACCCCCTATTTATGCTTCCTCATTTACTAGTTTAAAATTATCCCTTGATGAATCAAATTCTGTCATTTCACTTTTTCTAATTATTTTGCGAATATTGCATTCCTCCGGGCGTGTGAACTTCAAATAACCCTTCTCTAATACGGGACTCCAAAACCGGGCTGTTAAATGACCTTTTTCTTCTTCTGATACTGCTTCGTCCGGATAGGTATATCCGTGAAACATAATACCCATGGGGATATCGCCATAATCATCATAGAATCCTTCTCCCTCTCCAAAATAACAAGGCTCAACATACCCCTGGCATTCTCTTGTCCCGAGAAATATATCTCTGCGGCCGCCTTTTTCTAAATAACGCTTTGCCATATAATAATGTTTGTTTTCATTGCGGTCATGTTTCAGATTGGGCCGATTTTCATTCCATTCAAAATGCGCCTTCACCTGATATTCTACATCGGTTAAATATGTATAGATCGATAACGTATTTCCACCATCATAATTTAATGGCCTGATTCCTTGCGACTGAGACTGAATACGGTTTTTAACCCGTAATTCGTCTATCACCCACTGGATGGTTGGTTTCCAATATATAGATTCCGTAATACCTTTTAGTGCCTGATAAGTTGGTATTTGATAGGTTAATTTTTCACCTCCCATCCGATTTATCGGGTCAGAAAAAAGTGCATATCTTCCTCTGACACAAAACTCAATACTGTTTTCTTTCTCCATTTCATCATCCTTTCTCATATAGTCATAATATTGAACTTTGGATATTTCCTGCGGTTTCACCTGTAAAGCCAAGTTTTTCATCGTAATACTGATTCAGAAGCACATAAATTCCTTCCTTTTCATAGCATTTGATAATATCTTTATACATATTTATCTCTGCTTTTGTTAAGTTTATCGAATATTGCTGTGCCTCTTTTATCAATTTCTTCTTCTTTTTAAAATCAACACTTTCTGAAATCAACCCTGAAATAATATCTTTACCGTGCTTGTAAGGTACGATTACAGAAATTCCATTGGACTCAATGGCCTCAAAAGCCTCACCTGCTGATCTAAATGCCTGCGTAAGTCCTAATGAACTCTGCTTCGTTTTCGCACAATATGTTTTAAGTGCATCTTCATTCCGTGATAAATACTCATATATACTTGCCCCGCATGTTTTCCCAGATTTATTATCCTCCTTTATAATCGGATAATTCATCATCTCCATTTGCTTGTTCCGGTATTTATGAAAATAATGATCAATGGCCTGCTCGCTCATCCGGTCATTCTTAAATTTATCCGGGTTCTCTTTATAAGCATTCAGCAGTTCTTCACAGGAATCCTGTCCTATCTTAATATCTCTCAAGCTTCGGATAACTTCAAAACCGGCATTCACGATATATACTTTTTTTATTTCATTCTGCCCCTGACGGTTACACCGCCCTGCCGCCTGTATTAAGGAATCTAATCCGGCCAGCGAACGGATCACGCAATTAAAATCTAAATCAACACCAGCTTCAATCAGCTGAGTTGTAACAACAATTACACGATCCCACCTTTTTATTTTTTCCAGTTTTTCTATAACTGCTTTCCGATGTTCCGCACATAGCCAGGTCGATAAATAATAAAGCTTAAATCTTTGTTCTTCTTCTAAATGTTCATTTCCCTTCTTTACTTCTTCAAACAGTTTTAATGCAGACTTTTTTGTATTCATTACCGTCATGACATTGCTTTCTTTCCCTGCTTTCTCCATTATAAACTCCGCCAGTTCTTCCGGGGAATATCCCCCGGATTTTCTAACATCACACAATTCAACCCGTTTGAATCTTTGTACCAACTGTTCTGAAATCACAAATAATTCTTTTCGGGGAGCTAACCGAACGGGTTCAATTTGAAATTTTTGATTCCTGTTTGCTGAGGCCGATAGGAGTGGTTCATGTAGTAATGGCTGAGTGGCAGTACACAATATACATGTTGTTTGGCAGATATTGGTTAAGAAATTTATAACACCGTTAAACATATTTATTGTTTTCACCGGAAGGGTCTGTACTTCGTCAAAGATAATCACTGCATCTGAAAATTGATGCAGCGCCCGTTCATATTTTCGTTTGCCGCTGAAAAATGTGTTCAAAAATCGGACCATAGTCGTTAATATAATGGGCTGCTCTAATCGTTCGGACAAACGCCTTTTTGAATCAGTATACTCTTGATTTTCATTGTAGATTTCAGGTTCTCCAGTCAAGGAGGCATGCAATTCGTAAACATTTTCTTTAGCAAACTCATCATTCCCTAATATTTTTTTAATCGCTTTCGCGTTTTGATCTATAATTGATGTAAACGGAATAATATAGAAAATTTTCTTTTTATCATATTTATCGGCATGATGAAGGGCAAAACGCAGGGAACTGAAGGTCTTGCCTGAACCAGTCGGACATTTCAGCAGATAACTACCTGGTTGGTAACCTGATGCATGCATACAGCCATCGGAAATTTCCTGTCGCAATTGATTAAGTTCCGTACTGGATGATAATAACTGAAGCTCCTTTTCCAAACGTTCAGCCAGCTGTTCCCAAACCTTTTTCTGACTCTGCACGCCTTTCATTAACTTATCTTCCATAAAGCATTCCGTATCATACCAGTCGGCATCAACCAGACAGGAAAAAAGGAATTTTTCTAATACACCAATATGGTAAAAACGATGAGTGCCTGTCTGCACGCTTTGAACAATTTTATCCATCTGTGTTTGGACCTCTTCTAGTGCTTCTTTAAACAACTCTATTAGTTCTTTCTCTGAACAAATATGATGAACAAAATTAGTTTTCACTTCTTCATAGTAAATTTCACTGGTGGGATAAAAACGTTTCGTATATCCTTCTTCCCCATCAGGAGTATAATTATCCGGCAACCCTGAATGATGGGAAAATATTGCTTCGCAAATCAACTGTAATACGACTTCTTCCATTCCTCTTACAGAATCACCAATCATTTCTTTAAGTAAGATAGCTCCGGCTGCAGAGTGATTCAATTTCCGTACATATTCATTATGTTCCGAATCAACTGCGTTATGAATATATTGATCAAAAGCGGCTGTTAGCTTTCCTGCGTCGTGTAATATTCCTGTCAAATATCCCAACTTTGGACAATGAATGATCATCATATAATCGCTGGTCAATACTGCCACATTAGTAAGATGCACTTTTACAGTTTGTTTCCGCTTACGGTCTTCACTAATATGAGCCGTGTAATTTGTATGGTATTCATTATCCAATAGCAACTACCTCCTGATCTTAATAATCTCTTGATAGGGATATTCACAAAATGCAGCATTGTTTCCTGATTTCTACATTATATAACATCAATAGCCATATCTCAACAAAAAAGGATATTTTTTCTAATATCTTTAACTGTACTATTTATTAAATACGTTAATTGCTTTTTTTAGGATTTCAAGATCATTTTGGGTGTTTTTTAATTTCTTTCGAAGACGTATATTTTCTTTATTGCAAAAATAATTTCCTAATTCTCTGGTTGAATCTCCTATGCTATTTTCCTTATATAATTCAACCCACTTGCTAAGTGTTGTTTTATATACCCCTAGATCATCTGCACAACGTGCAAAACTCAGCTCTTTATGGTCAAAATAATATTGTACAGCAATTTCTTTGAATTGCTGTGTATAACGTGTTGCCATGGTTCATTCCTCCGTTTCTTTCGTATTATGGCTGTGTTTTATAATATATAATAATTAAATCTATTAGTCAACTACATATTATCAAAAAATATGTTATAATAATTATGCCGTTAACTATCGTTAGCGAGGATTGAAATGTATTTTGGCTTAATTTAACTTAATTAAACTGACAAAAAGGCTGCTATTCCATAGAATAATATAACTATGGAATAGCAGCCTTTTTATACTCATAACATAATACAAAATAAAAATATCTTCCCAAAAGCAGTATCAGCCCTGCCAGATAAACCAAATGGGGAAGCATCTCCTGCATAACAATTCCGCTTTCCAGCTCGCCTGCCAACGCCAGATAAGATTTCTGTGGCACCCCCACCTAACCGTCCTGACTTTTTACTCTTGGATTTCGCGGATAAGGTTTACCATCTCGATTGCGCCCATTGCACAATCATATCCTTTGTTGCCCGCTTTTGTTCCTGCTCTCTCAATCGCCTGCTCGATATTTTCAGTGGTAAGCACGCCAAACATAACCGGAACATCACTATTCAATGATATATTGGCAATCCCTTTGGAAACTTCGCTGCAAACATAATCGTAGTGGGTCGTACTGCCGCGGATTACTGCACCAAGACAGATAACGGTATCATATTTTCCGCTTTTTGCCATTTTAGAAGCAATCAGCGGAATTTCAAATGCACCGGGCACCCACGCTATATCAATGTCTTCCTCGCTGACATCGTGACGTTTCAGACAGTCTAACGCGCCGTCAAGCAGTTTTGATGTAATAAACTCGTTAAAGCGCGCAGCGACAATGCCGACCCGGATTTCTTTGGTTACTAATTTCCCTTCAAAAACTTTCATAACTGTAGTCTCCTTTATTTTAATAATTTAAAATATGTCCCATTTTTTCCTGTTTGGTTTTTAAATAGAACAAATCATATGCAGTGGCATCCATCTGAATCGGGATCCGTTCAGAGATTTCAATACCGAAGTCTTCCAAATCATATACTTTTTGCGGATTATTTGTAAATAGGCGAAGTGACTTAACCCCAAGATGACGCAAGATTTGTGCCCCTATGTAATATTCCCGTATATCACCGTCAAACCCGAGAGCATGATTGGCTTCAAGAGTATCCATGCCTGCATCCTGCAATTCATAAGCCCGCAGCTTATTGATCAGTCCGATGCCGCGGCCTTCCTGGCGCATATAGAGAAGTATCCCGCGGCCTTCTTGTTCAATTTGCTTCATAGCAGCAGACAACTGCTGCCCGCAGTCGCAGCGTATGGAACCAAAGGTATCGCCTGTCAGGCATTCGGAATGAACACGGCACAGTAGATTTTTACCGTCACCAATTTCACCCTTGACCAGTGCCACATGGTGTTCGCCATTTAACTTGTTTACATAGCAATAAGCTTTAAACTGTCCATACTTTGTAGGCATCTCAGTAACAGCAGCCTGTTTCACAAGGTCATCGTTTCTCTTTCGATAAGCCTTAAGCGCTTTAATAGTGATAAACTTCAAATCCCATTTTTGCGCCAGCAGGATAAGCTCCTGAGTGCGCATCATCGTGCCGTCCTCCCGCATAATCTCACAACACAGACCACATTCCTTCAGCCCTGCCAGACGCATGAGATCAATGGTCGCTTCGGTGTGTCCGTCACGCTCCAAAACGCCGTTCTTCCTGGTGAGGAGCGGAAACATGTGCCCCGGCTGCCGAAAATCTTCCGGCTTTGCGTCTTCGTCTATGCATTTCATTGCGGTAATGGAGCGCTCTTCCGCAGAAATTCCTGTAGTGGTTTCGACATGATCTATCGATACCGTAAAAGCTGTACCGTGATTATCTGTGTTATCTGATACCATCTGCGGTAACTGAAGTTTTTTGCAGATTTCCTCACTCATGGGCATGCATATCAATCCCCTGCCATGAACAGCCATGAAATTCACATTCTCTGTTGTGGCAAACTGAGCGGCACAGATAAAATCGCCCTCATTTTCACGGCCTTCATCATCTGTAACAAGAATGATTTTTCCGCTGCGAAGCTCATCTAATGCTTCTTCAATTGTACTGTACTTAAACATATTTTCACACTCCTAATATCCAAATTTTGTCAAGAATTCTTTTGTAATGTTGCTGTGAGACTTTTGCGCCTGTCCATGACTAATCAGTTTTTCGATGTATTTCCCTAACACATCATTTTCCAGATTAACCGTATCGCCGACAGATTTCCCGGAAAGAATAGTAGTCTTTGCCGTATGCGGGATAATGGAAACGATGAAACTGTCATCCGCAGCTTCCGCCACCGTAAGGCTGATGCCGTCAATTGCGATTGAGCCTTTTTCGACAATATATTTCATTATGTTGTCGGTTGTCTTGACAGTGTATATAATTGCACTATCGATTTTTTTGATTTTTGTTATTACACCGGTTCCATCGATATGGCCTGATACCATGTGACCACCAAAGCGGCCGTTTACAGGCATCGCTCTTTCCAGATTGACCCGGCTCCCCGTTTTTAAGCTGCCGATGTTAGCGCGGTTTAAGGTTTCGTTCATTACATCCGCGGAAAACGTGTTATTTGAGCAGTCTGCTACGGTAAGGCACACACCGTTGACAGCTACACTGTCGCCAAGCTTTAAATCTTGAAAAATCGTATCACCCTGTATTGTGAGCACTGATGAGCGTATCCCTTTTTGTCTTCTCCGGATGATACCGATTTCTTCAATTATTCCTGTGAACATTTTTGCATCACCTCGCTTTCAATCAACACATCCTCACCTAATGTGGTTATTGTACTATTTACAAGAAAAAAGGCGCTATCGGGATGTTCTACACCAAGTCCATTCACGGGGGTATTGGATATACCGCCAAAGATTTTAGGAGCAATGTACGTCTGCACCTTGTTTACAATGCCGTTTTGCAGTGCCGACCAGTTCAGTATACCTCCACCTTCCAGCAAAATACTGTCTATTTTTTCTTTGCCCAGCATTATCATTAGCTTATTCAAGTCAATACAGCCATCTTTTTTTGAAACAGTGACTATTTTACATTTCTCTCTGGTATAATTTTTATGTTTTTCTGTATCGGTGCAGGCGGTTGCAATGATTGTAGGGATGTCTTCTGCCGAGGTTACTATTTGCGAATGAAGCGGTGTTTGCAAATGCGTATCGCAGATAATCCTCACCGGATTTTTGCCATTTTCCATGCGGCAGGAAAGGAGCGGATCATCTGCAAGCACTGTGCCAAGGCCCACCATAACGGCTGCATATCGGCGGCGGTCTTGATGTACCTTCTGACGGGCGGTTTCACCTGTGATCCATTTTGATTTTCCTGTAACAGTGGCAATTTTCCCATCCATAGTCATGGCATATTTCATGACTACATAAGGAGTGCCCGTTTTTATGTAATGAAAAAACACCTCATTCAACCGGTCACATTCTTTTTCTAAAACGCCTTGAAATACTTCTATACCTTGCCGGCACAGCTTTTCAATACCTTTACCGGCCACAAGAGGATTGGGATCTTTGCTGCCAATAACAACCTTGCTGATACCGCTCTCAATGATCGCCTCTGTGCAAGGGGGCGTATTTCCATAGTGACAACATGGTTCCAATGTCACATAAAGCGTTGCGCCTTTTGGCGAAGTCGTACAGGCTGCAAGCGCATTGCGCTCAGCGTGAAGCTCACCATATTTTTTGTGATAGCCCTTTGCGATGATTTCGCCGTCTTTGACGATTACAGCGCCCACCATAGGGTTGGGATTTACAAAACCACAGCCCTTGCCTGCAAGCTCCAACGCTAATTGCATATACTGTATGTCTGTCATGAAACACCTCCAAAAAAATACCTTGAACAAAAAAGTTCAAGGCAGCTCTCTTAAAATAATATGTATAAATCAGCGATAGTATCTGCATTAAAAAACTCTGAAATGAATGTATCATTTCAGAGCTATAAAGCTAATAACACGCAATACAATGCGATCTTTGTTTTATCTTCTTTTATCCAGACTATACTGTCGGCTTTGGAGTTTCACCAAATCATGCCTTACGGCTCGTGGGCTGTACCACCGGTAGGGAATCAAACCCTGCCCTGAAGATCCTTATTCAATTATAGTTATTGTATTACAGATTTATAGAATAGTCAATGATTTAAACAAAGCTTTACGAATAATATATAAATGTATATAATAAATCCAGGAGGAATATGAATTATGAGTTTGGGTGAAATACTGATTTTATGGATTTCAGGGTATATTACCGTTCGGTTTCTGGGTGTCTGGTACACTACGATAGTTACTGCATGGCCATCCGACCGTGCACGCTTTTCCAAGATAACATTTGCATTTCTTCCGGCAGCTGCGCTGATGATTATTGCATATACGCTAAAAGAGTCAGCCTCTTTTGACGTAGAGGGCATCTATATCTTACTGTACATACTCTTTGGCATTGCATGGATAGGGCTGGGAATGCGCTGCATCTTTACCTGTTTTGATTTATCGTGGCAAGATGATGCACTGCATGGCAGCAATGCGGCTGCGGCTGCGGCGCTGACCGGTGGTTTTCTCGGAATGACACTAATATATAGCGGCGCCAATATCGGAGATGGTCCGGGATGGTGGTGTGTTTTATTTGCCGGCGGCCTCGGAACCGCAGCGTGGTTTCTGGCCGGATATTTACTCCATCTGCTTTCTGATGTGTTTGAGCGTATTACAATAGAACGAAATATTGGATGCGGGATTCGGATAGGCTTTTATTTCGCTGCAAGCGGAATTTTGTTAGGAAGAGCCTCTGCTGGTGATTGGACCTCCTTTTCGCAGACAGTTGTAGAATTTATGGATGGCTGGCCGCTTTTACTGCTGCTGATTTTGGTGATTCTGGTAGAGAGGTATTACATATATAAAGAAAAAAAGGGACATAATGGTGCAATTTCCGGTTCCGTATTTTGGGGACTGCTTTATCTGGGAATAGCGGTAATTACAGTTTTATGGATACTTCAGCCGCCTGCTGAGAACCCGGTATATGTATCCGCAGCAGGATTATGCAATTATGAGGAGTTTTTATTTTGAATGAGTCAATCAAGCTGGTCTCTATTCCGGAAGAGCAGTATTCAACTTATAAATATGAAGCCATTTTTCAAGCATATAAATGGGATCCACAGGTAGAAGATCATAATACAGTATCCAGACATGCACTCTTGCTGAATCCGGAAACAGCTAATCAGTTGAAGAATTGGGCAGAAGCACTGTCTCTGGAAACGATGCGGATGGAAGAAGCACTGATCAAAAGACCGGATCTGTGGAAAGAATTGTCACTTCCGCGAAAAGTAGCAAAAGCATTACACCGATCATATGATTACAGACAAGAAGATCATGTCAGGCTGATGCGGTTTGATTTTCATCCAACAGAAAACGGATGGGCGGTATCAGAAGTGAATAGCGATGTACCAGGCGGTCTGGCAGAAGCTTCTGTGCTGCCCGAAATAGCCGAAAAGTATTTGGAGAATTGTACGCCGCGTTATCATATCGGGCAATGTCTGTATGAAGCATTTCGGGAAAAGCTCCCGAAAAACAGTACGGTGGCATTTGTACATGCTACCTCTTATTCCGATGACCGTCAGGTAATGCAGTTTCTAAGCGATTACTTTGAACAAAAGGGAGTACGTACGGTATTTGCCGGGCCGGATCATCTTCAGTGGAAGCAGAGGCAGGCGTACAGCATTCTGGATGGTGCGGACGGAATCGTAGAGGGTATTGTACGTTTTTTTCCATTAGAGTGGCTTGAGAATCTGCCGCGAAAGTCGAAATGGAGAGGATATTATGATTGTGCTGCCTTATCCTGTAATCATCCGGCGGCAATTGTAACGCAGTCAAAACGTCTCCCGCTTATATGGGAGAAAACAGGAATATCAATTCCAGTCTGGAAAACGCTGCTGCCTGAAACCAGAGATCCGAGGGCAATTGACAGCAATTCTCATGATTGGATATTAAAACCTGCTCTTGGCAGAGTAGGAGAAGGTATTTCTATAGAAGAAGCAATAACAGAAAAAGAATTGAAAAATATTAAAAAAGCGGTTCGAAGGCATCCTGACATGTGGGTGGCGCAGAAGAAATTTGAAAGCCGGCCCCTTATAACCGATGGGGAAGAGACTTATCATCTGTGCCTTGGGGTGTTTACCGTAAATGGCAGATGCGCCGGCTTCTACGGAAGAATTAGTCCGTTCGCACGGATTGATGACCGTGCAAAAGATATACCGGTATTGATCATGAAAGAAAGGAAAGAGTATGCGGGATAATATAACAACTTACAAAATCTGGGCACCGGCTGACGCAAGGTGGACTCAATGGGTTAAACCGGTACTATTTGCATCATCACCACAGTATTATCATGCAGTAAAACCGAACAAAATCAATTGGCTTCCGGTGTTATATAATCAAGTGATGATCATCGTAGATTTACCCGGGGAAGAAGGTATTGAAGAGGGACTGGGACTGACCGAATACGGTTTTCGTCCAATTCCTCTATACAATGGTGTGGCTTTTTATTCGGGCCAGGAGATCGTCAAGGTACGCGAAATCGTGGCGGCACTGTATGGCGGTGCAGATATGCTGGAGGGTATTAAGATGCGAAGCGATGCACCGCCAGCCTTTCTGCTTGACTCAAATCGCATGAAAGGACACGGAAAAGTACCGGGTTCCTTCGATAACCGCTGGTGTGTATTTCCGCAGGATATGCCGTCAGCCTCTTATCTTCAGGAAAAAGGTATTAAACGTGTCCTTGTGCGCGCCGAAGAAATTCAGAATGACCTTTCTCATATTTTATGCCGTTATCAAAAAGCGGGAATTAATGTGGCAATATGTGATGAGTCTGGAAATATAAAAGAATTGAAAATAGTGAAACCTTCCAAATTTAAGTGTTTAAGATATCGCTTTCTGGTTGCGGCGGGTTTGACCAGAAATCCTGCCGGAGGGTTTGGAGGCAGTATTCCGGATGCGCAGACAAGCGGAGCAAGGCATTATGGTATGGGATAAATTCCAGCCTTCCGATTAAAAACAGTGAAGAAGAATTGATTTTTATACTCATTTCAATTATAATAGACGAGGTGAAACGTTTTATAAACACCTAAAAATAAAGATAGAGAAAGGAGTGTATTGATGTATTTCTGTGTAAATACATCGTACAAATTCAATAATGAGAAACCGAAAAATCATCAGTATTATAATGATTATCTGCGTGATATTCTGCATCCTGCCAAAAAATGTACTGGCCGAAGAATTTGATACGCAGGCAATATCGGAAGAACCGGTCACAGGATTGAAAGAAACCGCTTCTGAGAACGTTACAACTGAGGAAACAATCACATCTGGACAGAAATCTGTTATAACGGAAAAAGTGCTGCCGGTAACAGCGGCATATCAGATAGAAGCTGCAGACCTAGAATCCGGCATAAGCGCTGTACCTAACGAGAACCCCACTCTCCGTGCTGAGAATTACAATCTTCTCTACCATTCCAATGGTTATGGCGCAATAAGCAGCAACCAACGCATAGTAGGAATTAACGGTAATCATACAGTGCTCTCAGCAGAGGAAACAGTCCTAGTCCACCAGTGGACCTCAATTTATTCAATTTATTATACATTCATAAACTGGAACACCCAAGCCGATGGCCGCGGTATGACTTACAATCCGGGTGACACTCTGTTAATGGATCGCGATATAACACTCTATGCCCAGTGGGACATAAGGGAATATAAAGTTGTTTACAACCCCAACGGCGGCAAGGGTACGGACTATACTGTCACCGAACTGTATACCTCGTCTCATACGGTACTTTCCAACAGCGACAGCAACTTAAGGTTTTCACGCGATAATTATACTTTCGCGGGCTGGAGCATGAATCCAGACGCAACATCAACGAGCTATACCGGAGAGAAT
>Ga0153946_1000961_pt1 | contig 12595 bp, 20 predicted proteins | sample TSNJ030MetaG_FD_104751 | JGI IMG/M metagenome (GOLD analysis project Ga0153946, IMG submission 104751) | Attine ant fungus gardens microbial communities from New Jersey, USA - TSNJ030 MetaG | ecosystem: Host-associated > Fungi > Mycelium > Unclassified | place: USA: New Jersey, Wharton State... | reverse complement strand
TTACTCTTTTTTTGAATTTCCTTTATTAATTTTGCAGTCATTATTCCCGTTCTCGTTAACTCTTTATCGCCCATCCTTAACTTTGATCTGTTTAAAATAAGATTCGTTGCTCTGTCAATTGTCTCAAGGTTTTCTATGTCATAATTTTCTTTATCACCATCAAGGAAGATAATAATATTTCCCTCAGGAACTACGCCATTATGTTGCTCCCAAATAATCTGCTGCTTACTCTTCCATACATTTGGTTCAGCAACCTTTATATATAGAGTATCATTTCTGGTATCATATCTTTTGCTTCCTACTTTTTTATGTTGGGGTGGAATATCACCTTTTTTAAATTGTGTTTCTGTCATCCTCCCCCACGAACCTCGCTTTATGCCTTTATTATATGGATTATGACCTTTTTCAAAATAACCAGTTCTCCCGGTAAGAATCTTATTATTAGCAAGATAAGATCTGAGTTGACCAATTTTTATTTCAGGAACAAACCTCCTATTAAATTCATCCAGTATCTCTTTGTGACTGTGCCCATTGGCATAATTTTTCAAAAATTCTTTTTCTTCATTTGTGTACTTCCGTTTACTCATCATTCACCTCAAGAAATTTGGGAATTTTAACTTCCTTGCTGGACATAACATCACTTTTGAATTGTTCTGCTCTTAAAGCCAAGGCCCCATTTGAAATAATTTGGGTTGCAACACCAGTTATAGCTTTTGCCCTTTCCATTTCTTTTTCAAGATCTTCTCCGTTCAAGTCTTCGTCTCCAAGTCTTTCAATTTCAGCAAACAAATGATTATTTAAATCGGATAATGTGTTTTTCATATAATTGTTCCTTTCTTGAATTTTATATTAAGTTCTTTTTCCAATATCTTGCTATATTCCATTTTTATAACTTTGCTGAATCGCAGATAGTTACTACTGTCATTTCGTATAAAGTATACATTTTCTGCGGTCCGTTCAAGTGAATCTCCGTGGATGATCACTCCATTCATCCCCCTGATCGACATATTGAAAATGAGAAATGGTATAGCGCGGTCAGATAATTCTTCAACTTGAAACCAATATGCACGAGGATCGTATTTGTATGGTCTTACCTGCATCCGCTGATTATTCCAATACTGCACCAGTATTCCACCGGTTCCGGCAGCACATTCAAAGTATGTGTTTCCACCGGTTAATTCGGATAATATCTGTGAAACGCTCGCCGGTGTAAAATCCTGCTTTTTTACCTTTCGGTCCGAATGTTCTTCTTCAAAATAGCCAGAAAACCATTCATATCCAACATTATATTCATGTACCAGGAAGTTACGAAATAGCTGCTCTCGTTTTTCTGCATCAAGCATAATTTCAAGCATCCTCTGTGGAGCCTGATAACTTTCAGTGATTCCCAGCAAAGTATTTATTGTATCGGTTGTCAGCATATTATCCCCCTAATGCCGCAAGGTACCCCATGGCCTTGTCTTTATCTTTATCTTCCAACTCGCTGACTATATGCAAATATGTCTGTTGTGTGGTGGTCATATTTGAATGCCCCAAGCGTTTAGACACACTTGCTATTGATACGCCTGCAAATAACAGCAAAGAGGCATGTGTATGCCTTAGCCCGTGAATTGATATAGTCGGTATTCCGGCATTATTACAAAGTCTTTTGAGACGGTTGTTTACGGTTGAATTAAACATCCTCCCGTCTATGAAAACAGGCTTGTCTGCCGGAAGGTCTTTTACCAGACTACGGAACTGTTCAACTGCCTGCCTGTCAATCGGTAACTCCCTCACAGATGACTGGTTTTTTGTCGGCTGGAATCCTCCGGCATTCCCTTTATAATCCCATGTCTTGTCTATTTTTAAAGTGCTGTTCTTAAAATCAAAGTCTGACGGTGTGACTCCTAATGCTTCAGCAAATCGAATTCCGGTTTTGGCTGTAAGCAGTATAAGCCAGTCATTGTTAACCTCACTTGATAGGTCTAATTGCTTCAGCAAAGACTGCAGCTCAGACTGATTAAGGTATTTTTTCTTTTTTGTCGTTGAGAGCATCTTGCCCCGGATCATCACCTTTCTTGCAGGATCATACTCAAGCAGACCTTCATCCACCGCATCTAATATCGCACTGTGCAGGTGATGGTGGAAATCCATCGTTGTCTGCCTTTCATGTGTTTCGGCATAAACATTAATCAGATTCTGGTAGTTTTTACGGTTCAGCTGTCTAATCTCCAAGTCAGGAACAAGCTCCTTAAGCCGTCTTAATGTCATTATGTATTTCTGGTATGTGATGGGACGGACAGCCCCAGATTTGTTTTCATCCATCCATTTTTCAAAATATATATGAAAAAGCATTTTATCATCTCCTTTCTTCGCTAAAATTTAATTTAGTTCATGAGTCCATCCTCAAATAAATTCACCTGCTCGTATCTCTCATTATTGATCTCACTGTCATACTCACTTGCCGTTATATCATCCGAAACAATACGTTCCCCGATTTCATCAAACGCACACGGTCTCATATCTATCGCATCCTCAATATTTCTTGCAATATTCAGATAATTCACTCTTCCATTACCTTTATATTTTTGAAGATTCATAAGCTGCTCTCCAAGACCGGATTTCATTTGCTGCTCCCAACATTCCGGATGTGTCTGTCGAAGGACTGACATGTGATTATCCTTAAATGCTATATCTGTACAACACCCAACGCATCCGTTACGTTTAATATGGCAGGTCTCGCCCTTAGTGTTTGTGTACTCCATATCGTATAACGTAGTATAAGGCACATCAAATCGGTTTATGTACTCCCAGATATCTTCATCACGCCATATTCCAAGCGGATTCACATGGTAAAATTTTGGTGCGTGTGGCCTGTGGCTTTTGAATATATAGCCTCTGGTCGCAAAGGATAATAACCTACTGTGGCTTTCCTCTGCCATTAATCCTTTCATGATCACATCTACGCCAAGTTCTGCTTGCTTCTTTTCTGATGGTTCTTTTTTAAGGATTGAACAGCAATGATTAGATGTCTTAACCTGACGAATCAGATCGTAGTATTCCAGTGTTTCCTCTTTCTCCGATTCTGAATTAGAAAATCTCAGGAAGCAGTCAATATTAATTCGTCTGGCTGTCAGTTTTGATGCAGCCTTTCCTAAAATGGGATAACCATACTGATCCACACACCAGTTGAATGATTTCATAGTACCGACTTTCCAGACAAGCCCTCTGTTCCGGAAGTCCTCCCACATTTCAGGCGTTGCTTTCTTCTCCAGGGACAGAGTTGATTTTAATTTTCCATCCTTCTTTAGGACTTCATCACTTTTACCCTCTGCGATCAACCACTCAAAGACTTCCTTTTGTGCTTCATATTTCAATCCGTCTTCTGCCAGCTTATCCGGCAAGACTTCATGAAATTGTACATTTTCATTGCTCCACTCTTTTCCCAATCTTCTGGCAAATTTTAAGCTTTCAGGAAACTCTACTGTTGTATTGCCAAAAATCACATAATACTTCTCGTTAGGGAAGTAGGTTCTGATTAAATGCCAGAGAACTGTGGAATCTTTTCCTCCACTAAATGCGACACTTACATTTCCTTTTGATAATTCAAATCCTTTCCTGATGGCTTCTACCGCTTTTTCTATTTTGTAATCAAGCGGTTTTTTCTGATCTTCTATAACCTGTTTAAAACTATATATTACGCTCAATTTTTCGTACTCAGAGTAAAATGCATTTTATCGGTCGACCAAACCTCTTTACTCCTTTCCTTTTTGTTGTTAAATTATTATTTTCTTTCTATTCCGTAATCAAAAATACTATACTGTGCCTTATGTTCGATAAGCCTTTTTTTAGCCAAGTTGTAGTAATAGTCACTCAATTCAAATCCAACATATTCAAATCCTAAATTGTGACAGGCTATTAGGCTGGATGCGCTCCCTACATGTGTATCTAATATTTTGTATCCCTGTTTTGCATATTTGCTAAGTTGCCAAACATACAGTGGTACTGGTTTTTGTGTAGGATGTATTTTTTTTCTTTGTTTGCTCCGCCTGTATTTGAATACCTGAATAATGCTGCTGGACAGTCAAATGATGTCCATGCTAATTCAAATTGTGAAAAATTTTCCCATGGTTGCATTTTGTCCCATGCTATTATTCCTCTTGTTGGCGGAAGATCAAAGTAATTACCACCCCATATTATTTGATTTTTAGATACCCTGTATAATTCTGTAAAATACTCTTTGCCTGGTGGATGACAATCCCATTCACAATCCATGTTCTGCAGCGCTATGTCTTTTAGTTCTCCGGCTCCTTTATTCAGCCGTCCTTTTTTTATCTTTACTGCCGTGCTGGTTCCAGGATATCCATTATTTTTTCTGGTAGGATTGCTCCCCATCTGCATTTTTGGCGCATTTATCCCATAGGGAGGATCTACTATTGCCAAATCAAAATATTTATCAGGAAATTCCATCATCCCATCCATACCGTCCATGTTATAAAATCCATTAAGTTCTAACATTGTTACCTCTTTCATCCGTTATGATATAGGCTTCTCACACTTTTCAAACTCATATACCCATACCCAGGGATTGACATTCCATCCATAGCCGCGTTTGGCATATAGGCTGTCCCAAAAACAAGCAAATGCCACAGTTGGTGTTGAATGTGCAAGCCCAGTTTTGTCATAGTCTGTGTCTGCAAACTCGTAGCATCTTCCGTCTTTAAATGATTTGCATCCTTCCGCTATAACATCAACATCACTAATATCTGTTAACCGCTCCACTCTCACATCCGTTACCTGTAACCATATTCTTGCAACAGCCTTAGGCATATGTATTGATGGTTTCCATTTAGGTTCTGGTACCTCACTGCTTATTTTTTCCTTGCGGTAATCTGCCCTGTATGCAGGAGAATAGTCATCAAAATAATTAGGGCAATAGCTTTCCCTTACATACAGGATGTCTCCGGTATAGAATTGTGGTTTTGCATAGCTTATACGACCGCCATATTCATCCATTCCCCATCCATAACATCCCATATCCTTTTTTTCGGTACTACCGGTTATATAGCCTAAGGGATATTGTGTTTCATAACTCGGCTGCGGTTTTATTATCCTGCGTGACAACGTTTTTCTGCCATCAAGCACTGCCTGAACCATTGATGTGGAAAATATTATTGGTTTTACTGCCATATCTTTTTACCTTACCTTTCTCCGTTAAATCGGTGTTTATCTAGCTTTTATAGTCTTTAAATTGTGGTGTACTCTCAAATATCCTCCGGTTATTAACCCATCTTTGTACTTGTTTGGTTACATGCTTCTTTGGCAAGGATTCTTTTTCGTATATCATCACGTAAGGCCAATAGCCTAGCATTTTCAACCTGTAAATCCTGTACAAATCTTCCAAATGACCGGAATCGTAATTAGTAAGGACATACACAGTCATCTTCCGTTTATCCAAGCCTGTAATCTTTTTAAATTCCCGAAACTTTGGTATAACTATATCTTTGTCATAATAATTATCCCAGGCAAAATGCACTTGCTTTATATTCATCTGCATGAGCATATTTGCTTTATCTGGTGTCATTAATCGGATATCCAACCCCTGAGAAAAATCTATATATGCTTTGCTATCAATAAGTTGTTGAAATAAATCCTCCCAGTCCGGGCAAGCGGGTATGTTAGGGGCCAGCAACACGATATTTTTCTGTCCCCTCCAAAACTCTGATAGTTCAGCAACCTTCACACTGCATTTACCTTCCTTTTCGCCCACAATGCAAAATTTACAGTCCCTGGGGCATCCGCGTGTCAGGAAACCATATGCCGTATTCTTAGTCAGTTCAGGATACAGGCTATAATCAGGATAGATGTGCTCTATCTCTTCCGGCAGGAGGGGTCCGCCATCTGGGTAATAATAGCCGGTGCCGCTCTTAATGACTTCATCTGCATTTATGTGATACTCATAATCCGATGTGTATGTAAATACCTTGCTCATGTACACCCGGTCCATGTGCCCTGATAGCAGAGGTTCGTACCACTCCACGCTGTCTCCCTGCTGTTTATGCCATGCAGCTATTTTCATAAGCGGGAGATTGGGAAATTTATGGCTATCAACGTCTATGATTCCAATTTTCATTTCTCCCTCACTACATCCACAATTATGACCAAGCGGTCCATGTCCAACTTTGTCCCATCAAAGAATACAATATTCCCCGTTTTGCCAAACCATTCATAGCCGTGTATTTTTCTATATACTCCCGGATAATCATCCGTAAGATGCACTTCTGTGCCTATTGGGTAATCGTGTATAACTCTTATTAATTTCATAGCTGGCCTCCTGATCGTTTATTGGCCTCGTGCTTCAATTGCTTAATATATCATCTTCCAATTGGTCAAAATCATAATCATTTTGGGAAAACTGATTGAAACTGTTCTTGTATTTGGATTCATCCTTTCTCCCTGCATTATTTTTGAGAGGAAACAAACCTTTCCAACCATTCATTATTGATTGCTCTATTACCTCTATTTTTATCTGGTCAGTATCTGCAAGTTTACTCAGTTTATTAATTGCTAACTCAACTGCATGTTCTGTCATGGGGGCTTTCATTTCCTTCCGCATGGCAACGAATGAGCAGAATGAGGCATTAAGTTTTGGAGAATCCGAAAAATATATAGTTATTTCTTTTTCTTTCTTCTTATTTCCTCTCATTTCTTTTATGTCATTTTCCCCGGATTTAATTTCATTTTCCCCGGATTTATCCCCGTATTTCTTGGATTTAACTACTTTTTGAATGAATTTAATAAAGGGTTCCGTTTCATCTTTGCTCAAAAGCCAAATATCATCATTTACGAAAATATCTCTCTTTAAGCCTTTAACTGCTCCCTGGTAACGTTTTTGTATTCCCGGTGAGGTTAAGATAGTGTCCGGACCAACAAGTATGCTTGTCAGTAGTGACCGATTGACCAAGAATGTCATAACCTGCTTTATCAACCCTTCCGAAAGATGCAATGTTGAAATAACATCATCTTCACTTTCATCATTCCATACAATGTAGTAGCCTTTCTCCCGGTATATCTCTGTTAACAGAAACAGGTAAAACATCATTCCATCACCACCATACCGGGAGAATAAAGCCTTTATCCTTTTATCAGCGTAAAAAAAATCCGTATCAAATGGGAAATAAAGTAATCCGTCCTTTTTAGGACGTGCCATGCTTTGCCTCCTATGATATTACTGTAAAACGGTTAAAGCACTCAGCATTAATATCTTCCAGCTCATCCACAAGATAGTCTTTTATGTGTGTCATCTCTACATTTTTCCACGCACCGCCATCTGCTTCAAAAATGGCGCATTGTATACCAAGCTGGTTATCATCGCGCATCCGGAATATAAATGAGCTTTCAGGTTGTCCGACCTCCATAAATGTGCGGAAAGGAATCAACCTAACCGGATTCGGAACTATGCAATCACTTTTTGACGCAACTCCTGTCTTGACGGTTGCCTTCTGGGATATGCCGTCATCCCCATATTTAGCAACGGTTCCGCTTTCAACAGTGCCGGCAAACTTAAGGAGTAAATCTCGATCCGGACTTGGCATAAATTTTGCCTGTAAGGCAATCAGAAAACTTTCATTATCAATATAGCTGCCATATCGGAAGTCAGGTACACTGCCTTCCACGTAGACTATCTCTTCACGTATTCTTTCAGCATCAAGCATGGAGATCAATTTCACCTCTAATGGACTGATTACCTGCACAATCATATTATCTGCCATGGTATCCACTCCCGCTTTTATGTAGTCAACAAGACTTGTAAGTGTGCTCATTTTAATGCTCTTAGCTTTAGGGTTATAAGATACCCTTGACAGATTTTTGTCTGAGTACGTCTGTCCTTCAATTGACATAAGTTCCGGCTTGTTTAAGCCTACTATATACTGCAATGCTTCTTTAATCATATATTTGCCTCCTATGCTTCTCTTGCCCTGAGATCAACCACTTTTCCGACAATTTCGCCGGTATCTGTATCTACAACATTATTTCCCACGATCTGTTCACTCTGGTAATCATCCAGGGACATCTGTCCTCTGATCTGCGGACCATATTCCTCCATGTAGACTCCGCCATTTTGTAAATCCTTGCCGATAGAAAAGCTTGTTGTAATCGGCTTTATCTGTGCCAGCTTCTTTTCCACAGATATTTCACAGGTGGCGTCATTACGATCCTCATTTTGGCTGAAGGATATTTTAATCATTACAGACCTTTTGTTTTTCCAGGGTGTATTTGGATCCTGTAAATTATCAACAACCTCTGCTATGGCCTTTTGTGCCTTTTCCTGCAGAGCACCTCCTGCAATCTCTTCAAGACTGATAACGGGTATGTTTTCCATTTATTTTTCTTCTCCTTTCGTTTAATCTTCTTCATTGTATTTACTATCGCACTTATCGCACTTTTCGTCCGGATCCAGTGCTGCTCCGCAAGACTTGCAGATATAATAATCCTGTTCATAATCCATCTATAATACTCTCCTTTCTTCCTGCGGTTCATTTCCCCGGATTCCAGGTAATAGAGGTATCCGGTTATAACTGACAGGATTATCAATATTATACTGGTCGTCCAGCTTGTCTCCCACTCAATAGCTCCGGCTATACCGCCGATACCCAGAAGCCCAGTTGCAAACGATATGCCAGATAATAGGCTATGTAGCTTCATTCAGGTAACTCCCTTCCCACTCTTCACGATCTATCTTGCGTAGTGTATTTGCTATCGTTTCGATCAGGACAGGTTCATCCTTTGCAGCCCATGTAATTGGAACCCTGCCGTTATCCAGTGCCGTTAGTATTTGAGCAGCTTTTGTTTTATCCGTCATTTATTACCATCCTTCCCTAATATATTTCCAATTCCTTGGGATGAATTATTTTGATGTCACATATCTACGTCCGCCTTTAGTTACTATCCGTCCCGTACCGTTTTTAAGCATCGTTGCAGCTTTTACTGCTTCATCCCATTCCCTGATAAGATTGGGAGGCATATTTGGCTTTCCTTTTTCCTTTTCTTGCTTCATGATGTTTATCCTCCTTTCTACTTGATTTTCCATATATTCCCTTCTATAATTGTTGTACAGGCTATTCATAGTAGCTAAGTACAGAAGAAAGGATATCAAATTCATATGGATGAAAATTACTTAAGTATTTTGAATAAAATTCATGCAATATGTGAACCACTCAATACAGCAAATTTACTATCCGAACAATTAGCTCGTTTTGAACAAATAAAATTCAAACTCAATCAAATTGTAAGTAGCAATGTCTCTATGATTCTTCATCCTGCTTATGAGTCATCGCTACAAAGGGTATCTGCCTTAATACAAAACATTTCTATTCCGAAGCACTTGCTTGAGAGCATATGCACAATGAATAATGCGTTGTTACAAGATTATGTAAATTCATTTAATATCCAGACCAAGGCTTTAAACCAACTTACGCATACCCTTACTCAAAGCATAGTTGACAACTTTTCATCAATTGGAAGTATAAATTATTCACAGCTGTTTGAAGGCATCACTATAAATGATGACAACGTTGAAATAACTGATGAATCATTAGAGGCTATTAATACTCTTTTTAATGAAGCCACGGAACAAGTATCGCAGAAGATAGAACTACCCATTACAAAACGTATGACCATAAAAGAATTCTTATTGGTAGTTGTATATCCTCTGATACTAATAGTTATTCCAATGCTTCAGAATAGCTACTATCAAAAAATCAATGCTCTGGAACTGCAAAAACAGCAGATGGATTCCAACGTTTATCAAGAGCAAATTTATGAGCTTAATAACACCGTTTCTCAGTTAAATAATACTATTGGATCTCTTCTTGAATACTTAGAATCCTCTCAAGATTCGCTGAAACAGAATCAAGATTTTCATTTACCTGAAGAAGCATCTGAATTTGATTCTCTTGCAGAAGATCCAACTGACTACTTAGTTGCTGATGAACCTGATGATACTGATGAGCACTAATAATCTGATTAAGAGCGAGGACCGTAATTGCTAACCACATAGCGAAATGCGTCCTCTTTTTTTCTGTCTGCTTTTCTTCCATTCCTTACACACCTCCTTTCTGCTTGTACAACGGTTCCAGCCTATGCAGGTTTACCCTCTTTCTGCATACTCGAATCAGTTAATCTCATCTGCTCATACTCAGGAACCTTCACGAAATCAGCTGGAAGAATAATACCGAACTGCTCACTTACCATCTTGAAAGCTTCCGCTATCTTGTGTTGTTCGGAACCCTGCCTTTCCATGCGTTTATCCATTTCTTTTGTATAGCTCGCCACCTCACCTAATGATGATGCCTTGGGTTCGTACTCAACATGCTTTATATAGCTTTCCATTTCGTGGAAACGGTTAATGTACCTTGCTGTAAATTCGGTTCCTTTTTGCCCCGTGAGTTTATGAGCGATAAATTCACAGCCTTTCTTTGTGATATTAAAACTTGGCATTGTTTTATTTTGCTCTGTTAAATATGTAGATTCTGTAAAGAAATCGGTGAATCCAATTTTGGCTTCTCCTAATTGTGAGATATACATACGGATATCTCTTAATATTTTTGAATGGTCTTTATGAACCATTTGTGCAACCTCTAATGAGGTAATTGTCTTTTTTAAATCGTTCATCTTTCCTCCTGGTTTAAGATTGTTGTTGCTGACCTGCCTGTCCAATGATCCTACTTTTGCTGGTCGTCTTTATCTTGATTTTCCATTTAATTCCGCTTATAATATACTTACAGGCTATTGTAGCCAAGTACAAATAAAAGGAGAAAATTCATGCCACACGATACTGCTCAAATATGTGAAAATGGACATCTTGTAAATAGTTATAGTAAAAAATATCCTTCTGATAATGAATCATTTTGTTCAAAATGTGGAGCCTTAACCATTACTAAGTGTCCATATTGCAACCAAGATATAAGGGGACATGACATAGGCGAATATGGTTTTGTTTCTGCATATGAGAAGCCAATGTATTGTATCAATTGTGGAAATCCGTATCCGTGGACTGTATTTGCACTCCGTAACACAGCTCTTTTGATAACGGAAGATGCTCAATTAGGTGAACATCAAATTAATGAACTTATTAATAATCTTCCTGACATTATTACGGAAACACCCTCTACTAATCTTGCCATTGCACGTATGAAAAAAGCTTTGCTATCCGTAGGAAAGATTACAGCAGAAGGTATTCGCCAGTTTGTCATTGATTTCGGCTGCGAACTGGCAAAAAAATCACTTGGGTTTTGACTTTTCAGTTCTAAATAATCCATACTCTGGACAACTGCTTTCTCCACAATTGTAGTTGTCCTTTTTTTACCCAGCATCTGCATGTATTTTTTTTGTTGCGCAATATCTGCAGAAATTATCTTCTTCTCTAGCTTTTTTTTCCACATTTTGGGCATTTATCCATCCCTTCTCACCCCTTACTCCTTTCTGGCTTGTCCAATGGTTCCAGCTTGTGCCAGTGTAGACGGGTATCCATTAATAAAATTTTCCAGATCCTTTCCCCTTACTTTCATAGCGCCAAGATTTAGAGCTTGCAACTGACCTGAGCTTATAAGGCTGTACACCGAATTGGTATTCATGCGCAGTACCTGAGCTACTTCCTTGATAGTATAGATGGGCTTATATGGTTCTACCATACTTTTTATCCTCCTTTCAATTCTGATTGTCCAATAGTTCCGGTCTTTCTCACCTGCATTTTCTATTAAACATTACATACAAAAGTTTTGCTTTCAATAAAATCCCGAATCATAATCAGAATGTCATTTGTCTCCTTTATAGAACGCTTTTCTGCTTGCAGAATACTTATTACTCTTCTGGCTAATTTCTCATTTTCTTCAAGCCTGATAGTTTCACTATTATCCTCCATAAAGTCAATCAGGTTAGAATTGCTTATTCTTCCATTCTTAACACCAAGATGCTGATTTAGCATATGCCGATAAATATGATAGTCACGCTTATTACCTGATGGATTAGTGACAAATCCTATAGGAACCTCAAACAAGTCTTTCTGCATATGTATCCGTACTGCCTGAGTAGACATGCCAAGTATGTCAGCGACTTCTTTTAAAGGGACCCTTTCGCCTTTACTGTCCAATTTTTGCTTCTCCTCCTTCATCAATAAGGTAATCAACAGATACATCAAATAGATTTGCCAACTTTTTTATTTTAGGTATTTTGGGTTTGCTCTTTCCACTTTTCCAATCTGAGAAAGTTGACTTAGGTATTCCTGTTATTTGTGACACCTTATAATCTGTCATATTATTCTCATCGCGAAGAGTTACATATTTTTCATACATTTTCTACTCCTTTCTGAACTTTTCTATTGATATTAGTTCGGAAATCAGTTATAATATGTTTGCGAACATTATTATTGAAAAATGAACTGATTTCTGAACTTCTTGGTATTATGATAATACAGATATCTGTACTTGTCAATACTTTTTAGTTCTATTTTCTGAATTTATTTTTCGGAGAGGACTCACAATGCAAGATATAATCTATGAAAGATATTGTAAATTAAGAGATTCAGCCTCATTTAAAGATTCAGATGTATCAAAAG